>Ga0272441_10007357_pt1 | contig 17936 bp, 14 predicted proteins | sample SSMProp6N_FD_193582 | JGI IMG/M metagenome (GOLD analysis project Ga0272441, IMG submission 193582) | Marine sediment archaeal communities from Little Sippewissett salt marsh, Falmouth, MA, United States - SSM-Prop-6N | ecosystem: Environmental > Aquatic > Marine > Wetlands > Sediment ... | reverse complement strand
ATTGGCGCCGGTCGCACCGACCGCCATCGCCGCAACCGCATGATCGACAAAGACCTTCGCCACTTTATCACATAGTCCAATAGGTCCGGCAAAGCCAACCGCCGCACCGGTCAATTCAACAATCGCCGCTTCTTCGGCCAGTTCAATACGCCCGCCGTCCATCAATCGCGTCAGCTTTTCGGGATTGGCTTCATGATCGCCGCGAACCAATGCGACAACCATTTCATCGCCGCATTGATAAATCAGGGTTTTAATCAACTGTTTCGGTTCCAATTTCAGGAACGCACAGACTTCCTCGATCTTGCCGGTCTTGGGCGTATGCACTTCTTCGGCGAGATCGACCTCGACGGCATCCTGTTTTGCCAATGGATCAACCGGTGCCTTTTCGATGTTCCAGGCCTGCTTGTCGTCGGCGGTATAGACGATCACGTCTTCGCCGTTGTCGCACGGCACGGTAAACTGATGCGAACCGCTGCCGCCCATTTCGCCGGACTCAGCCAGCACGATCACGTACTCCACGCCGCACCGGTCAAAGACGCGGCAATAGGCATCATACATCTGCATATACGTCTTGTGCAGGCAGTCTTCGTCCATGTGAAAACTGTAGGCATCCTTCATGATAAACTCACGCGACCGCAGCACACCAAACCGCGGCCGGAATTCGTCACGGTACTTGGTGTTGATCTGATACAGGTTCATCGGAAGCTGTTTATAGGAATTGATCTCACCGGCAGCAAGAAACGTAAATCCCTCTTCGGCCGTCGGAGAAAGAACATTGCCGCGACCATGTCGGTCGGTAAACCGCCCCAGCGTTTCGCCGTAATCGACATCGCGGCCGGTTTTTTCCCACAGTTCCAGCGGCTGAACAAACGGCATGGTGATCTCCTGGGCGCCGCTGCGGTTCATCTCTTCCCGCACGATCCGCATGACCTTGTCCAGCATGCGCTGTCCGGCGGGCAAATAAATATACGTCCCGCTGGCCAGCTTCCGCATCAGCCCGGCGCGAATCATCAACTGGTGACTGATAATCTCCGCATCCGCGGGCACTTCCTTAACCGTCGGTATCAATGTCTGACTGTATCGCATATGTTATTATTCCTTTTTTGCCACTAATTACCACAAATTATCACGAAGAAAAAATATAAATAATTAGTGTTTATTCGTGTTAATTCGTGGCTAAAATTTAATCCGCAACATCTAAATCGCTTCGGATTTCGTTGTAAAACTCTGCGTATTTGTCTTTATTCTCGGTCTGGCGAACTCGAATCGCCGCTCGCGGGTGCTGGTTCAGAATCCCTGTCACCGCATACGGAATCATATACCCCCATTCGATCTCTTCCCGCATCGGGATCATGTACTCCTGAATGACCCGCAAAATCGGTTCCAGGTCAAATTTCGGATTCTTCAAAAAACCGATCAATAATTCCAGCGGGCAATTGCCCGCACCGCGGCCAATCCCATACAGCGACGCATCCAGCAGGTTCGCACCCTTGCGAATACCCTCGATCGTGTTGGCAAAACCAAGCTGCTGGTTATTATGGCAGTGCATCCCGATGCGCTTGCCCGGCAGATGCTCCTGGTAGAGTTTGATCATATAGTGAATCTGCTCGCTGAAAAAGTAGCCAAAACTGTCCACCACATACACTGTCCCAACATCCGTCTTGGCAATCTGATCCAGCGCTTCAGTCAGGTCAAGCTCATTCTCCCGGGAAATCGCCATAATATTGATGGTCGTTTCGTACCCCAGGTCATGAACTTTGTTGAACAAAGCAATCGCTTTATCGATGTCCTTGACATAGGTCGCAATGCGGATCATATCAACCGGGCTTTCATCGGCCGGTTTGAATTCCTGCTCCAGCACACGGTGCGCATCGACCATGATGCTGATCTTGACATCCGATTCGATGCCGTCAATGATCTCGCTGATCTTGTCGTCGTCACAATACTTCCACGCGCCAAACTCTTTTGGGTCAGCCACCTGTCGGCTGCTGCGATAGCCCATTTCCATATAATCGACGCCGGCATCGCTGACGGCCTGATAGACGGCGCGAACGAATTCATTCGTGAAATAGTGGTTGTTGATCAGCCCTCCGTCGCGGATCGTGCAGTCCAATACTTTGATTTCTTCTCTGTACATAACATCTCCAAATCCTAAGACTCATTTTTAACTCAATTCTGTTTACAGCATAATGAACCACGAATCGACACAAATACACACGAATGTCATTCCGGCCAAGGCGAAGCCGCGAGCCGGAATCCAGACGGTTCGATACTTAATTGTGGTCGCAACGATCATTTACACTCGCTTATTCACTCTGTCTCGCCCCTGGATGCCGGATTCTGCCGTCGCTATTCAGCTATGGCAAGACAAAAGCAAGTCCGGCATGACATTAGCAGACGTTTATTCGTGGTTCCTCTTTATTCATACATCGCATCCAGACACTGCTCAACAATGTCCTGCGGCACTTCGTGTGCCCACTGACCGTCTCGGCACAGGGCCTTGCCCAGCGACTCCAGCAACACAAACCGGGGCCATTTCCCAACCGCTTTTTTGTCGGTTCGCAGCAATTCAATTATTTTCTCTTTAGGTATATCTGTTGGGATCGTCGTCGGCATTCCCAGTTTTTTCAGAATCGCTTCAATTCGCTCGATTCGATGATCACTGACCAATCCCATCGCTGTCTCAAGCTTTCCGGCGGCAACCATGCCGATGGCAACCGACTCGCCGTGCAGCAGTCTGAATCCGCTGGCCGACTCGACCGCGTGACCGATGGTGTGGCCGTAATTGAGAATCCGACGCAGGTTCTTTTCGGTCGGGTCCGCCTGGACCACATCGGCCTTGATGCGGCAATTTTTATAGGCAATCTCCTCAAGTACAGCCATGTCCTTTTTGCAGATCGCTTCGATATTGTTTTCAAAAAATTGGAAATACGCCTCGTCCCGAATCGCGGCGTGTTTAACAGACTCCACCAGTCCGGCCCGGTACTGCCGGTCATCCAGCGTTTTTAATGTTTCAACATCGATATACACCGCCGCCGGCTGCCAGAAGGCCCCGAAGGCATTTTTGCTGACGGAACTGTCCACGCCGGTCTTGCCGCCGACACTGGAATCGGCCTGTGCCACCGTGGTCGTCGGTATCTGCACCACGGGCACCCCCCGCTTAAAGATCGCCGCTGCGAACCCGGCGATATCCCCCACCGTCCCGCCGCCAAGGGCAATGATGATCGAATCGCGGCCGAGACACTGCTTTTCCATCGCCTCGACAATCGCCACCACCGTCTGAATATGCTTGGAAACCTCCCCCGCCGGGTTGATGGTGTATGTCGGCACGTCTTCGGAACCGGCCAGCGTCTTCAGGTGCCCTGCCTGAACAAGCTCCGCATCCGTCACGATAAACGGATTGTGCTTCGGCCACTGCTGCCGGATGGTACCCCACAGGCCGCCGAGAATCCCCTGCCCGATGGCAATCGGATAGCTGCCCGCGGCGACAGCGGGGACCGTCACCTCTAATTTTTGAACGTTGAGACCCATTTTTATAGCTAAAATCCCTGTTTTTATCAATAGAATTGTATCATTATACAGAAATCCCCCAATTTTGCAATGAGTTTAATAGAAGCAGGTTCCTTCGAGGCGGTTCTTACAGTGCGTGCCACGGCAAAACTTTCATGCCTTTGAAGACTGTCGAATTGTTCCCGCCATAGATCAGCACAGCCGGTAAATCCTGCCCACCGGCCAGGGTTCGCCAGTAATCGAGGCCTTTGAAAAATTCGGGATTGATCGTTTGGCCGGATTTTATTTCTATCGGAATCATCGTTTGCCCATGGTCGAGGATGAGATCAATTTCGTTGTCATTGGAATCCCTGAAGAAATACATCTTGGGCTCTTTGCCTGCGTGATAGTAATTCTTGTATAATTCCGCAATAACCCAGGACTCAAAAATCGCGCCTCTTGCTGAATGCGCCAGTAATTCCTCCGGTTTATGAATTCCCAGAAGATAACACAATAAGCCGCTGTCTAAAAAATACAATTTGGGTGATTTGATCAGGCGTTTATTGAAGTTTTTATAGTATGGCCTTAACAGTTTTATGACGAAGCTTGTTTCGAGTATGGACAACCAGCGTTTCGCAGTCTTACTGTCGATGCCGCAATCATTACCAAGAGCTTGCAGATTCAGTATCTGGCCGGTTCTGCCGGCACATAATCTCACAAAACGCGTAAAGGTTTCCAGGTCGCTGACATTGACAATGCTGCGAACATCTCGTTCAATATAGGTCTGTATATAGCTTGCCAGCCACCGTTGCGGCGGGATATGCTTGTCATGGATTCTTGGGTAACTGCCTGTCCAAAGAACATCAAACAGATTGGCGTCGGTTGTATCTTTCGCTTTTTCGGACAGTTTCGGCATGCTTGTGATGCGGTCCGGGTCAGTCGGTACCGCGCCAAGCAGTTCCGAACGTGAAAACGGTAAAAGATGGTGAACCGCGCAGCGGCCCGCGAGCGATTGACTGATTTTTTCCAAAAGCAGAAAGTTCTGCGATCCCGTAAGGATGTATTGGCCCGGAAGATCGTTTTGATCAACGGCAATCTGTATATAAGAAAAAAGATCGGGAGCTCGCTGTGCCTCATCCAGAATCACCTGGTCGGTACCAAACTGATTCAAAAAGCCCGTTGCATCCTCCAGTGCCAGATTTCGCTGGGCAGGATCTTCGAGTGAAACATAATGAGCATCTTTAAAAGTCGCCCTCGCTAACGTGGTTTTACCCGATTGCCTCGGCCCCGTCAGGGTCAGCACCGGAAATAATCCCGCTGATTCTTCGAGAACAGATTGTAGATGTCGCGGGACCATTATGATATATTGGAATCGGATTCCTGTTTTACATAAACATACTGTATTTTCGGCAGAAATCAAGGAAATCTTAATGTTTTTTTACACCCCCCACCAAAACCCCGATTTTGCAACGAGTTTGCCCGAAAAGCCCTTATCTGCCCACGGACAAGCATCCGTTGACGCTAAAGTTTTGACGGACAGTGCTTGACCGTGCCATTCTGTAGGAGTACAATTTCACTCCGGTCACCCGTCGGGATACGAAAGAACAGAAAGGAGCCATTATGAAACAGCAAGCAATATTGCAAATTATTGCCTGTTTATTGATTTTAGCAAGCAGTCACTACATCGTCAGTAAAGTATGCGGGCAAACAGAAAATCCCGAACAGCAGAATAAACATACTCAAAACTCCCAAGTATCTTCTGAAGCCCCTAAGACCTTACCTCCGTCTTTTTATGAAAACTACAAAAATGCGAAAGTTTCTTTACTTATTCGCGATATAACCTCTCTGCCGGGCGGAGAGGTGTTTTTGGGTGGCAGTTATCATGGCGGCGGAAATACCATTCACTCGGTGCTTTTGGTTTCGCGTGACGAAGGGCATACCTGGAAAGATACTGGGCTTAAGTTCCCCGGATGCAGCATTATGAATTTCCAGACAGTTGGTCGAAACCATGTTTGGGCTATTTCTACATTTACGCAAGAAGGTTGCCGCGGGCCGGAGTCGTTATTGCATAGTTCCGATGCGGGTCACAACTGGTCCTCGGTGCCAATGGATTTTGAAACGATGGGAGGATTGGAATGGATTCAACAATTTGAATTCTTTGATGACCGCCACGGACTTCTTATTATGACAAGGGATGCGGGTATTTGCAGGATTCATACAACATTCGATGGTGGAAAAAGCTGGAAAACACTAATGACTTCCCACCTAAATAACATGTCAGAAGTTATTGAACCCACTTGTCCAAGCAACTGTACACAAAAATTTAAAGAAGCGACATTATGGAAGAAACAAACTGAATATAATTATTACAAAATATCCGACTGGATTCGGGTTCAAATATGGGATATAAACAATGATCCGTACATTGTACTTGAATCGCAAGGTGTCGACAGGAAAGGGTGGACACAAATATCCCAAATCCCGAGATATTACAAAGTAGAAAAGGACCATATCGTACCCATTGAAAACAATAAAACACCGGGCACCCGAGGTGATTTGGATTGATAATTGAAGAAAGTGGTTCAAGTGGGTGGCACCTTCAAGCAGCCCGTCCGTCGAAGCTTTAGCGAAGCCGGATGCTTGGCAGTGGCGTGGCAGAAAATGTTACGATACAACACAGCCAAATAATCCCTCGACTTCGCTCAGGACAAGATTTGACCGTGCCACCCACAGGAATATAATGTTAACCTGACTACTCGACTGATAAAGACTATATAATACACTATTCGGAGCAGAGAGAATGAAGATCATTTTCGTTCTGGCCATATGCTTGGCTATTATCGGGTGCAAACACCGTGATCTGACGGAGTATAGTCTCGATGCAAACTCATTCGATGCCGAAGCGATAACAAAGATCGAGCGGGAATCGGGCATCGACCTTCCTGATGGCGCAGAGGGGCTCGCATTTCACCATATACCACCAATTGATCCTATCGTCTTTGCAAAGATCCGGATACCTGCTACTGAACAAGACTCAATTTTCAAGCAGATAGAAGCCCTAACGCTTAGCGGTCCCCCCTTCGCAAAAGATTTAGCAAACGATAGTTGCCGGTGGTGGCCGACCGCACCGGAGGAAGTCATACTTTACAAGCAAGCATACAACAACGGGTTTTACATGGAGTTGTATCTTCTGAAAGAAAAGGATGACATCATGTTGTACATCCATTATTTCACATTTTAGCTTGTAGCTTGTAGGATGGGCTGAGCCCACGCTGATTAAAATAGGAAAATTACAGCTTCGGGGCGGTGTCGATTTCTTTCAGGCCGGTGTAGAGGTTTTGCATGTAGGGCAGGTCGAGTCCGTGTTGTTGTCCGCGGCGGAGAGGTTCGCCGATGATGGATTCAATTTCCATCGGCCTGCCGTGTTGCCGGTCCAGGTGCATGGAGGTATAGTACGGTTCCATTTTGATGGTCAGCTCCATCATATGCTCAAGGAATCCATCCTCAATGGTCAAACCATCCGCTTTCGCCGCGGCCTGCACTTCTCTCATCAACCGCCACGCCCGCTTATGCAGTTTGTGCTTCTTCATAATCTTATCCACCGTCATATCCAGCAGCGCCGACAGTCCGTTAAACGGAACATTCCAGATCAGCTTTTTCCAGCGTGCCAGTGCAAGATCATCCACCACGGTACATTCGACACCGGACTTGTTAAACATGTCAGCAAACGTCAGCAGTGTTTCATCCGGCCCTCGCTGAAAGTTTCCGATATGCAGAAAGCCGTAATCGAGATGGTTAATCACGCCGGGCGATGTTCGATTGGAACACAGAAAAGCCAAACCTCCCGACACACGCTCAGCACCAAACAACTCAGCTAAGCTTTCTTCATTGCCCAAGCCGTTCTGAGCCGTCAGCACCCGGGTCGTCGGACCCATTAAAGGAGAGATAAGCTCCTGATAACGGTCATTGGTCGTTGTCTTTAGACCGATGAAAACCAGATCGACAACGCCGATGTCTTCGGGCCGCTGATAACACTGAACCGGGTCCAGGTGAAAATCACCCCGGCAGCTCTTCACTACCAGACCGGAAGCTTTAACGGTCTCGAAGTCCCGCCGCATCAGGAAGTGAACATCATATCCGGCCCGCGCAAGGAATGCTCCATACAATCCACCCAGTGCTCCGGCCCCGACAATTCCGATTCGCATCAATTCGCACCTTTATTTATACTGATCACAATTGAAAATTTCCGTTTCTGCGCGGCTATGCAGGTCTGCGGCCGAAAGTTACAACTTTGCTCGCGGAAATTTATTACCCTGAAAGGTATTATTCATTAACAAGAATATTTCGGATCCGAAGGGCGTGCCCCTTACTGTTGGTGTTCTTCTTATCTGAAAGGGTCAGTTGCAATCTATGGTCGCCGGGTTTCAAATCTGCGTCGAGCATATAAGCCCACGGGATATTGAGGCGTCCGCTCCAGGGCGTAAACAAGTCGATTTGCCGTTTGGGTTCATTGTCGAGGGTGTATTCGATGATGCCGGCATCCGGACCGGCGATCACAAACAGCCCGATTCCCCGCCCGCTGAACGCATACCCAAACGAGTCGCCAGGCCTGTCGCCAACCAGCATCGGCACGTCCACGAAGCTGTCACGAAAGGTGCCGCCGTTCTTCGGGCGGCATTTCGGATCGATACGAAACCCCTTGACAGCAACGGCACATGCGATATCGGCAAACTTGCCCTTGGAGTAGCATTGTGGGTCCAGTTTATTCGGCAGTGGGTGATCCGTCATCGCTTCGTCTTCGTTGAGGACTCCGGAATAGGCCTTATCGAGCAGACGCTTAATGGACCAATAGTAAAGGCGCTGGCCAAAGGGCGAGGGGTGCAGGTTGACGAAATCATTATCCCACTTGAATTGTCCGGCTTTCATCCGGTCGTGCACTTCTTCGGCAAGATTGATCGAAGGGTTTCCGTAATGGGCAGCAACCTTTTCATGGTTGGCGATCACCTCCGGCGTTTTGCCATTGCTGTAGTCAGTGGTATGTCGCGGCTCGGCAAAGTGCATCTGGATGAAGTCCATCTTCGGGTTGACCGTGCGGGCGTGTCGAACAATACCTTCCATCGCCCGAATCTGCTCGACGGGGCTACGTCCGTTGTGCAGGTCATTGACAGCGGCTTCTTCAAAGAACAGGTCCACTGTACCCTTGCTCAGCACATCATGTTCCAGCCGAAACGCGCCCGGGGTCGATCCCGTTGAGGCGATTCCGGCATAGACAAAATCGAAGGTGGTATCCGGAAATCGCTCCTGAAGATAGCGGGCCGCCATTTCCCGCCAGCCGGACATCTGAGTGATCGAGCCGCCCATAAAGGCAACCCGGCCGGTCTTTTCGCGAGAGAACTTGATAAAACTGTTTTTCAGGTCGCCTCGAAGCTGATACCATTGAAGCCCGTCCGCAAGCGGCGGCAAAGGCGTGTTTTCAAGAATAAAATTCGCACACCTCTTTGGATCATCCAGGGGAAAATGATGGCCATGTGATTTTTCCGTCCCGTTCTGGTTTGCCAGCACCGTAACCCGCCCGCCGAGCGCGCGGTATTTCTTTTCGAGAATCAAGGTGTTTTCTTCCGGCGGGACGACTGTGTCGTTTGTGGACACCACATGCAGGATGGGGATGTTAGCTTTAGCCAAAATCTCCAGCTTTTCCAGCGGGATATCCTTGCTCACAAGCGCTTCGGCTTCGGTGATCCCGTATTGATTCAGCAGGTTCTGCCAATCGGCCGGGCTGCCCATGCCTTTGCCTTTGCCGCCGGGCCAGCTCTTGAAGTCAAGCACCGGGGTATCGGCATAGATACAGGCGACCTTTTCGGGATTGTTCGCCGCCCAGTTATAGGCATACAGTCCACCGCGGCTGACCGCCTCAAGCGCCACAACAGGACTTAGCTGCGCGGTCTCGGTTACGTACTCGTAAAACTCATCCCAGAGATTCCTTGCCTTGGGACTGCCAAGCATGGCACCGAGATTGATATGGGCCACATGAAATCCCTTTTCCACAAGGATCACATCGATCTCGTCATGATAGCCCGGAAACTTCGCACGCCAGACCCATGGACGACTCGGCAATGGCTGATGCGGGGCGGTAATAAAACAGTCGTATCCCTTGAATGCAAAATGATAGCGCGTAAAACCCTGCCATGAGGACAGCTTTGCATTTAACCCAGCCAGCGTGTCATGCGAGACGAATTGGACATCGTCACGGCCCGCTGCCTGCTGCCTGGGCACCGCGGCGGCCATAGAGATTGAAATACAGAGCGAAAACAGAACCACAAACCGAATCGACATATCACGGCCTCCAAAAAAATAGAGTAACGGCACGCTATCTATACCCTTCAGGGTAATAAATTCCCGCGGGCAAAGTCGTAACTGACAGTCGCAGCACTACATAGCCGCGCAGAAACGGAAATTCTCAATCGTGATCAGTATATTAAGAATATGTTATTACAGTGTGAAGGGTGTATTGACTTAACTTGTCTCGGCCCTTCAAATCGGCCAGTTCGATCAGAAAAGTCAGGCCGGCGATCTCGGCCCCGAGTTTTTCGATCAATTCACACGCCGCGGCCATCGTCCCGCCGGTGGCCAGCAGATCATCGACCATCAGCACCCTGCTTCCGGGCTGAACGGCATCAGTGTGTACTTCAACTGAGTCTGTACCGTACTCAAGGCCGTAACTGACCGAGTGCGTCTCAAACGGCAGCTTGCCTTTTTTGCGAATCGGCACAAACCCCGCCCCCAGCGCCTTGGCAACCGCCGCCCCGAAGATAAACCCGCGGGCCTCCACCGCTGCGACGACATCAATCCCGGCTTCGGTAAACGGTTCGGCCAGCGCCTCAATCGCCCGTTCCAATGCTCGCGCATCGGCCAGCAGCGGCGTAATATCCCGGAACAGAATCCCCGCTTTCGGAAAATCCGGTATATCGCGGATGTATTGTTTTAAGTCCATTTTCTTCTCCATATCAGACACCTAAGCTTCCATCTTGAAAACCGAAGCAGAATGCTTCGGCCACTTTGCACACTAAAGTGTGAACTCCTACATTATTCCACTAAAAAAGGCGAAGTTCGCCGGAACTTCGCCTTGTCGGTTACATGCATCTGTACTTCTCTATGCCATCAACAACTCATTTAATTGAGCAAGGGCATTTTTCTGTAACTGACGAACGCGTTCTCGCGTAAGTCCCAGTTTTTTACCAATCTGCTTGAGGGTCAGCGGTTCGTCGCCATGCAGGCCAAACCGCAACCGCAATACTTCGGCCTCGCGCGGCTCGATTTCATCCAGCAGTTCAAGGGCCTTTGCCAATTCCTCATTGGTGCCAAGGTCCTCCTCAGGCGTTATCATTGTATCATCGATAATCGCCTCGTCAAGGCCGGCGTTTTCTTCAGCAGAATCATGCTGAAACCCGTTATCCACGACCGTCACGATTTCCCGGATGGCCCGCGCCTTGCGAAGCGGCACTTTCATCGCGGTGGCCATCTCGTCCAAGCTGACGGTGCGGCCCAGCCGCAGTTCCTGTTCGGCATACGTTTGCCGCCACTGGTTGATAAGCTCGACCATATAGGTCGGGATGTGGATCGGCTGGGAATTGCTCAAAATCGCCCGTTTGATCGATTGTTTGACCCACCAGGCCGAATAGGTACTGAACCGCACGCCGTGGTCCGGGTCGAAGGTGTCAACCGCACGCAGCAGGCCGAGATTGCCCTCTTCGATCAGGTCGCCGAGGGTCAGGCCGCGGCCGGAAAACTTCTTGGCGATGTTGACCACCAGGCGAAGATTGCTTCGGACCAGCCGTTCACGAGCATAGGGGTCGTTTTCTTCCAGAACCGCCGTGGCAAGCTCTTTTTCGTCTTCCCAGGTCAACAGCGGGGATTCGTCGATTTCTTTCAGGTATTCTTTAATGGTTATATCAAATGCCATCGGTTTCACTCCTGTTGTAATTTGGTAGTATGGCCATCTTGGCCATGATCACGGGCAGGATGCCCATGCTACGGTTATTTTAATCAAAAGGCCCCATATTATAGGGCCAACAGGGCCTGCCGCATAATGCCGCACGCCCTGTGGAGTGTATCGACGTTTCACTGGGGTCGGTTAACCACGGGTTACAGGCAATCGCCGATTTTTAATAATCGGGCAAACCGGTAATGAGGATTGACCAAATTGGAGATTATCGGTATGATACCTTCTATGACGGGCCTGGGAAAATGAACAGCAGCCCATTCATTGCCAATCAAAATGAGTGACGGGGATAGAAACAGGTAACGGTGTCCCTATTTTCATGGTATCGGGTGTTGGAGACAAACAAATGCCGATATTTATGATCAGATCGATGCGAGCGACTCCTGCTGAAAAACATGCGTTGACCCTCATTGAGATGCTGGTGGTCCTTGCGATCATCGCATTGCTGACGGCAATCATCGTTCCTGCTCAACATGCGGTTCGTGCCCATGCGGCGGCCTCGGTCTGCCTGTCCAACCTGCGGCAACTGACCCTGGCATGGCTGATGTATAACGATGATCATCACGGCTTGATCGTTGGCGGCTCAACCTACTACAGCGAGGACTATTGCCCAACGCCGTACCGATGGGTCGAGGTGCCGCTTTTCAACGATACCGACAATCCCGAAAAAGATCCGGTCCCGGATCCGGAACAATACAGCAACGCTTACCGGCTCAACGGCATCCGTGCGGGAAAATTGTTTGGCTATTGCCAGGACGAATCGGTCTATCACTGCCCGGCCGACCGCACTTCGGTCAAACAGCCCGAGCCCTTTGCCGCCTGGCGCAGTTATTCGATTGCCGGCCTGATGAACGGCGAGGACTTTGTTGATCGCGAAGGCGACATGTACACACCCATTGCCAATTATGCTTATATTGAAACCCCGCAAGGGCAGCAAACATTGATCTGCGTCACACGCGAAAGCCAAATCCGGTCGCCGTCCGAAAAATATGTGTTTGTTGAAGAAGCCATTGCCGGCAGCGAATACTTTACCCTGGGGAGTTTTGTACTCATGGGGCAGTTGGTCAGGGAAAGCTGGTGGAACTGGCCGGCGGCCTTCCACAGCAATAGCGGCACCCTGGGCTTTTCTGATGGACACGCGGAAAATCGCAAGTGGATTGACGCCCGTACCCGAGCCATCATTAACAATCCTGATACTGAACCGGCTGATGCGCTTCAGCCGAACAATCCGGATCTGGAATGGATGGTTAACGGCTATATACCCCGCCCGTGACAGGAAAACAGTCAGAAAGGAAGGTTATTCATGTGATTGCTGTACATGTGTTTTTGGCATCTGTGTTCACGCTGGCGGCCGTTGCCGGCGCTCCGGATTCATCGCAAGCGGCATACACCCTTCGCGTGGGCATTGGTCATAATCCCCGCAGCAGTTGGGTCAAGGCCATGATGCGGTTTCAGGAAGAGGTTGAGGTTCAATCCGGCGGACAGATAAAAGTCAACGTCTATCACAGCGGCCAGCTCGGCTCCACACAACAAACGCTGGAAATGGTCTATCTGGATGCCATCGAAATCGCTGTTCCCGGCGCTGCCCAGGTTGAGGCCTATGTGCCCGAAGCCGGGGTCATTGTGCTGCCGTATATCTGGAAAACCGAGCAGCAGATGTTCGCGGCGCTTGACTGCAGGCCGGGCGAAATCATTGAAGCCCAGTTCGGCAAAATGAACTTTCATTCATTGGGCTGGTTCGCAAACGGGTTTCGCTGCGTGACAAACAGTCGAAAACCGATCGAATCGATCGAAGACATGAAAGGGCTTAAGGTTCGCGTCATCCCCAGTCCGGCGGTGATGGAATATTTCAAGGCGGTCGGGGCAGCGCCGGTTCATATCGACTGGGTGGAATTATATGAAGCCCTGAAAATGGGCGTCGTCGATGCCCAGGAAAATCCGCCTTTTTTTGTCTATCTCGGCCGGATGCACGAGGTACAGAAATACTATTCACTGACCCGGCACATGAACGAACCGGGTGTTATCATTATGAACCGTAAATTCTATGATAAACTTGAGCCCCGTCTGCAAGAGATCCTTGATACCGCAGGACGAAATGCCGCGCGCTGGCAGCATACAGAGATGCAGAAGGATAATGACGAAATGCTCGAACAACTGAAGGCATCAGGCAGCATCGAGATAAACGAATTATCAGAAACCGCAATCGAGTCGTTTCAAAAAATCGCTCGTGAAAAAGCGTACCCTGTCATTATTGAAAAGCAATTGTGCGGACCGCAAACCCGGGAATTGATTGAAATGATTCTCTCGGATACTTCAATGTCTCAAGAAAGATAAAGTGGATATGATGCAGCACATTAAAAAAATTGTCGAATGGCTGGTTATCCTGGGCTGCGGGGGCATTGTGCTTTTAGTCTCTGTTTCCGCGGTGCTGCGATACGCCCTTGGCGAAGGATTGATGTTTTCAGAAGACCTGTCCCGGTATTTGATGGTGTTTGTTGTATTCCTCAGCGCCGCAATTGCGCTGGACGAAAATCAGCACATCGGCATCACCGTCCTGCTCAGCAAACTCAGCGATCAATCCCAACTGTGGATGAAACTGCTAAGCCAGCTATTGACGCTTGGTTTTTTGTCGATCATCGGGTGGCAGTCCGCGATGATTCTTCCCGCACAATTCAGGGTTCGGGTCGTTACCATGCCGGGCGTTCCATTGGGGCTGTTCTACACGGCCGTTCCGCTTGGCTGCCTGTTGATGATTTTCTTCCTGGCGCCCAAACTCGCTGATACCCTGACCGGGATCAGGCATCGCTTCAGTGACAGCGAAAATCGATTTTCGTTTAAGGAACTGGTTCCGACAATCATACTGGCAGCGACCCTCAGTGGTGTTATGATCCCACTTCTTTTCGGTGTTTCCGAAGAAATGGTTCTGGTTCTTTTGCTGGTGTTCTTCTTTGCATTGGTGCTGATGGGCGTACCCGTGGCCTTTGCGATTGGTCTGGCAGGCGTTGTTTTTATCATGCTTCTGCCCCAAACGTCGATACGAGCCGTTCCGACATTGGTGTTTGGCGGCGTCAGCCCGTTTGCCCTGTTGGCCATCCCGCTGTTTATTCTGACGGGCCTGCTGGTCGAACGAAGCGGTATCCTCAAAGACCTTGTCGGTTTCTCTGATTCCATTGTCGGCCAGTTCCCCGGCGGACTGGCCCAGGTGACCATTGTCGGCAGTATGTTCTTTGCCTGTGTGTGCGGCGTCGCCCTTGCGTCATCGGCAGCGATCGGCGCCATGATGATCCCGCTGATGATCCAACAGGGGTACGGTCGAAAATTCAGCGCTTCCGTCACCGCTTCAGCATCCATTGTCGGACCGATCATCCCGCCCAGCGTCGGTATGATTATCTACTCCAATGCAACCGGGGGTAAAGTTTCGATCGGGGGATTGTTCCTGGCCGGCGTCATTCCGGGACTCCTGCTGGGATTGGGGATGATGACGCTGACCTACATGATTGCCAAAAAACGTAATTACCCTGTGAACGAAGAAAAATTCAGTTTTTCCCGATGCCGAACGACCGGCATCAAAGCGCTGCCCGGTATGGTTATCCCGGCAGTGATACTGTTGGGAATCGTGCTGGGAATCTTTACCCCCAGTGAAGCCGGAGCGATGACGGCTGTTTATGCCTTTGCACTGGGTGCTTTCTTCACGCGCAAACTGACATTGAAAGACCTGCGGCACTGCCTGCTGGAGACATCCAAGATTACCGCGGTAGTCTTTATGCTGCTGGCCGGAGCGAAAGTCGTGGGATTTTTACTGTCGATCTACCAGGCCCCCGTCCGACTGACCGAAATGCTGCAGGGATTTACGACAAACGGATACGCTTTTATTGCGCTTTCAATGCTGGCTTTGCTGCTGCTGGGATTTGTGCTTGAAGGCGTAGCCACCATGGTCATGCTGGTGCCGGTACTCGGTCCGGTTGCCGCCGCCTATGGCATCGACCCATACCACTTTGGCTTGATTTTTGTCATGACGATACAGCTTGCTCTGATTACACCGCCTGTTGCGTTAGGGCTTTTTATTGTGTCCCGGTTAGCCGAAATTACTCTTGAAGAAGCCGTCAAAGACACCTGGCCGTATTTAATCCTGATTTTTGCTATTATTTTATTGATTGCGTTATTCCCAAATCTTACACTTTGGCTGCCGAGACTGGCCGGATACGTGCAGTAATAATGGTATTGATAACCCGATTCATGAAAAAGGACTGATATTCCATGAGAACCATAGGTGCGATTCATACGGCTTCACCGATGGTGGAACCCACAAAAGCATTGTTTGCCGAACATCTTCCGGGTGTCCGACTTTTCAATATCGCCGATGACAGCTTGATCCAGGAAGTCATACGTGAAAATACGGTCACGCCTGCCGTGCGCAAACGGCTGATCAGTTATTATTTCGCCGCTGTCGATGCCGGTGCGGATTTAATTTTTAATACCTGTTCGTCTGTTGGAGAGGTTGCCGATGCCGCGCGGGATTTTCTCCCGGTTCCGATGATCCAGATTGATGACGCCATGACCGCCAAAGCCGTCCAGGAGGCCAATACCATCGCGGTTCTGGCAACACTGCCGACGACCCTGGGCCCGACGGTAAGGCGCCTCCTGAAACAAGCCGCATCCGTTGGAAAAGACATCCGGATTATCGAAGGTTTAGCCGAAGGCGCATTTCAAGCCGTCATTTCCGGCGACGGGCAAACGCATGACCGGCTCATTCTGGAGACGGCCGAACAGGTCTCCCGGCAGGCCGATCTGATCGTCCTGGCCCAGGGATCGATGGCGCGGATGGAAAACGTACTCACAAAACAAACAGGAAAAAAAGTGCTGTCCAGTCCATTGCCGGGCGTGTTGAGTGTAAAAGAAAAAATTGAACAGATGAGTCAATCGTCATAACTGTATGCCAACACCCGACAAATCTGAGGGAATAATGAAGACAACTAAAGAGTTTCGTTTTGGAATCAGTTCATGGTCCTATCCATGGTCCGTTGGCGTAGCGAAGGGACCGCAGCCGAAAGAAAAACTTTCTGCGGCGGGTCTGTTGGAAAAAGCGAAGCAATTGGATGTTAAACTGGTTCAGATCGCGGATAATCTGCCGCTGGAAAATCTCTCGTCCGGGCAGTTAAACGAACTTCGTAAAAAGGCACAGGCATCCGGCATCGCCCTTGAGATCGGTACAAAGGGCGTCGAGCCGGATCATGTCCTCCGTTTTTTGCAGATCGCACAGCTTTTTGACTCGCCTGTTTTACGAACATTGCCGGCGATTTTTGGAAAGCGTGTCGAACTCGACGAACTCGAACAAAAGCTGCTCGCGGTACTGCCGGATTTTGAAACGGCCGGTATCACGCTTGTCCTGGAAAATCAGGAAGCGTATCGAGTCGCTGAACTGGCCGACTTAATGAACAAGATCAACCATCCTAACCTTCGAATTTGCCTGGATCTGGCGAATGCATTAGGAGCCATGGAGGGCTTTCAATACACAATGCAGCAATTGGGGCCCTGGTGCGGGAATTACCACTTCAAGGACGTGGTGATTGTCCGCTCTAAAACACTGATGGGCTTCAGTGTCGAAGGGCGGCCATCGGGCCAAGGATCGCTCCCGCTTCGATGGGCGCTGGATGAAATCAAAAAAATGCATGCGGATAATCTGCCCAGTGTGATTATCGAATTATGGCCGACACCGCTGCAGACCATCGAAGAAACCATCGCCCTCGAAGAACAATGGGTTGCTCAGAGCGTTGAATACATGAAGACCGTAAGCTGGTAATAATGAAAAATTACGGACTTTATTCTTGTTCTTTGCATCAGTCTTTGGGGTATTTGGCCGGGAAATTTAAAGTGTCCGGTACTTTTTACAGGGAAATTACCTTTATTTCTTTTCGACGAAATTCGGCAATGGAACGGCTAACTCTGATGAGTCCGGCACCGCGAGTTTCATCTTTTTAAGGACGGCTGTATATTTCGGATTATCAATTTCGTTGGTCCATTCGTGAGGATCTTTACTGGTATCATAGAATTCCTCCTGACCGTCCTTATAGCGGATATAGCGCCCTGTTTCATTGCGGATGGTGATGTAGGGCAACCATGATGGCCCGCCTTTACTTGTCAGGCCCGTAATGGCGGTACTCTCCCATTGGGCATCCGGGTTCTTGAGTAAGGGAACCAGCGAGCGACCATCCAGATAATCCGGGGCATCCAGACCGCATAACTCCGTCAGCGTCGGATAAATATCCAGCAGAGAAACAAAGCGTTGGCAAACACCGCCATCGGCGGGACTCACACCCGGCACGCGCATCATCAGCAAACAGTGGGTTGCTTCTTCCCAGAGGGTCGCTTTCTGCCAGTGGTGTTTTTCGCCTAAATGGAATCCATGATCCGACAGGAATACGACAATGGTATTGTCCCTGTAGGGGCT
>Ga0272441_10007356_pt1 | contig 17936 bp, 17 predicted proteins | sample SSMProp6N_FD_193582 | JGI IMG/M metagenome (GOLD analysis project Ga0272441, IMG submission 193582) | Marine sediment archaeal communities from Little Sippewissett salt marsh, Falmouth, MA, United States - SSM-Prop-6N | ecosystem: Environmental > Aquatic > Marine > Wetlands > Sediment ... | reverse complement strand
TTTACCACTTGCATATATCTCTGCAAGGTCATTATGGTATTCGTCAGAGTGTATCCACTCGAGAAAAGCGTAGACTTTTTCAAGGTCATTGTTCATAAAGAACACCTCCTTTTTGCCCTTAATATATATAAACAGCGCATTACATCGCGCCGGAATGGCTCGTTGTCGCAATGCAAAATGATATCTCCTTCATTCAAGAGAGCAACAGCTTCTTGAATGTCGAACTTATCATCGCACACAGCCTTAACGATTTTGTTCCAGTTGCGCCTGATTTTCTGTTCTGTTTCTTGTCTAAAACTAGGGCTTTTTACATGACGATTAATTGTTCTTTCTAGAAATTGGTCTACTGTCATAGAACCTCCTTTAAGTATAAGTATAACTATATGAAAAAACACCACCGTGGTGAAATTTCTAGAAATTCAAGACTATGGACTTTCTCCATGGTCTTTCAGATAAAGTAACAAATAAACTACATATTCTAATATTTATAAAACTTTCCTTATGTTGTCTTTCGCAAGTAGTAATAATAAACCTTAATATACTTTCTATATTGAATAATAATTGTAGAAAGAAAGAGGTTTCTCGTATGAAACCTCTAAAAAAGTTATGCCTTGTATGAGAATTAAGTTATTAATTCTAACACCTTTCCAAATAATTCCTCTCTTTTGTAATAGTTAACATTGTATTTCTGAGAGAAGTCAATCTCACTGCTACCTGGATGGATGTTGTAAGATGGATCAGGAAGGTGGAGAATTATCTCCTTATTCTCTTTGACGAGAGATTTGTATTCTTCTCTAATTTTTTCTTTTCTCTCTTTTGAAAGGAAGTAACAAACGGAATACCATGCACTTATTACCTCGTTATTGTGTAGCTTATTGTGATTAATCTTTCTCACATTCTCGATGTCATCTTTTTCTAGCTCCTGCTCCTGAAGAGCCCATGAAAGCAGCTCTTCAAAATCAGCTTTAGTATAGCCGGTTTTAGTATTGTGGACTGTGTAACATAAGTTACCCAGTCTGTTCCACATGTACACAAATGTGGGCTCTGTCCTGTGCAGAGCTATGTTTATCTCCTCTGCAATTTTCTTCTTGTCGACTCCTTTGCGAACCACAATCCGTGTGATGCGCTCATCGTATCCCTTAATTAGGAACCATAGTCCATCCTTGGACTTGGCTCTGAAGTCTTCTTTTTCATTGACTTCTTCGTCCGAGAACTTCAAGAGTTTTTGGCCTATTTTATTTTCAGCCAAAACCCTGCGGATAGGGTCCCTGTACTCTGAAGGACGCGGAACTCTCCACACTGTTCCGCAGTCGTAACCGAGCGTGTCGCCGGGTTTCAGTGTAACCTGGCCTGTCCGTTGTCCATCCGTAGCAATCCCGATCACTATTATCTCAGATGAACCTTTTTTTTTAACAATCATATGATGATTTCCGAGTGTGGATCCCGGTTTGTACTCACCATTGATTCCCTGAAGATCAGAATAGGAAAAGTGTCTCTTGGCCATAGAGCCCTCCCAAAATTTATTTGACACTCTATTATTCACCCCAGTGTCATGTTGGGTTAGCTTATGGGTAGACCATGTTCTATGCCATAAGCTAAATTGATTAGCCATTCTTCTTAGCAGATGCCTAAGAAGTTTGAGCAATAACATGGTTGCTCATAATCGTCTATATTTATGGACCCGCAATCATTGGTCTAATATCTAAATCTCATTATGGAATGAGATTTTTTTCAAAGAAAAGGATTTGTTTTTCCATTGTGGACGGTACAAATCCTGAAAAAACCCCTGCTCAGTGCCGTTGTTGTGCGTTGCGACCAGCTGTTGAGCTGTGTATGTCGCTTTGGCAACAGGCACTGTTGTCCTTTTTGAGCCTGTGCCAAGTAAAAAAGTAAAGGACGAACTCTTTTACTTGACTGCATGTGAGTATTTAGAGGAAGCCACTATGATAATTCATTAGTGCCTCCTTTAGCCCATAGCTTGGATTTATCTGTTAAGATAACTATGGACTTGGTATGGAAAACCATCTACAATAAATCATTGCCATAGACGGCAATTTTTGAGTATTCAAAGCCAAGAAGGCTTCTCTAAGGTTTTCCAATAAAATACCTATGTACTCCAGAATATATAAAACTTTCGTTTTGTTGTCTTTGCGAAGTAGTGACATAAACGCAAAATAAAAACCAGTAATAATATAACTAAAATCCACCAAAGTGTAACAAAAAATACACTAAAGTGGAAAAATATATAAATCAACCTGCCTAATAAACACTTAGGTGTATTTTATGAAACAATTACCTATAACTGAAAAAGAGAATTATACAAAATTTCATAGATTTGCTTACAAAGACGATCTAAAGCATGCTGAGTTAACATATTCAGAATTTCCTAGATGGAGTATAATATCTGGTTATTATTGTATGCATGATATAACAAAATTATTTCTTGCTGAAAAATACAATATTAAAATAACAAGTCCTGAAATTCATGCAAAAGCAATAGATGCTTTAGCTAAGTGTTTAACTGATAAGATGCTTAAAGACAAGCTCATTGAACTATTAAAACAAGCTGAAAATTTTTATTATAGTGTAGAAAGACTCAAAGAAAAGACATTATTGACTCTTTTAAAAAGAGGTAAACAAGAACGTGGTAAAGCTCAGTATTATTCTGAAGATTTTTCAAAACATGCAAATTCAGAAAAAGCATTGTATTTTATCGAAAATATTGTTAGGCCTTATGTTAACTTAATTGAGGAGTTGATGAAATAATGCTTTTAGATATATGCTTAGGAACAAGAACATCATGGAAAATATTGTTTGTGTTATCTGAAACTCCTGGAAAAGCAATATCTAGACAAGAAATAAGATCACTGTCAAAATTAGGTAATAAAGTTATCTCAAAATTCTTGCTGAATTTGGAAGCATTTAATATTGTTAAAAAAGATAAATTAGGAAAACAATATTTATATAAGTTAAATATGGCAAATCCTTATACATTAAAGATTTTAGATATAATTAAACTTGAAAAAGAACAATTAAACAATATTAATTTTGATATTCTAATTATTCTTAGAGAACTTGTATATGAACTTACAAATATTGATTTTAAATCAATAACAAATGTAATTCTTTTTGGGAGTTATGCAAAACATTCATATTCGGATAATTCTGATATTGATATTGCTATTTTTACCAAGGTAAAAAATCCGGATATAGAATTATTGATTACAGACATTATTGATAGATTACATAACAGATTTGGTAAAGAGATACAAGTGCATTATTATACCACAGAAGAATTTAAGAATAATTCAAGTAAGTTAATTCAAGAAATAAAAAAAGATGGAATTAATTTATTTTAAGCAAACTTCAAGCCTTTTTCAGTAATATAGACTTTCTTCCGCATGCCTTTGGAAGTAGATTCGTTCCGAATCTCAATAAAACCTTTTTCTATAAAAGAATTCTTCATGTCATTGCCTTTTCTAGCAGACAATCCTAGAGCCTTATAGATCTCAGTAACCTTACAACCAGGATGATTCTTAACATAATCAAGGAACATCTCTTCAACTGTTCTTTCTCCAGCAGTAAACTTAGATGCTATCTCATCAACAAGTTCCTTATCATATCTCTCAAGGAAGAACTTAATAACATCATCTTTATCATAACCTTTATCTAATAATTCCTTAAATCTAACAGTCAAAACTCTTTTCAACTGTTTATCTTTGTGATTTGCCTTAATATCTTCTTTTATTTCAGTAACAAGCTCAGAAACTTCATCTTCTTTTTTATCCACATCATAAAAACCTAGCTTGCCCATCATCATATTCTTTATCTCATAGTCAGTAACAGATTTTTCCTTAAGCTCAACCAATGGTACTTTAATAAGGAAAGGATCATTAAATCTTTCAGCAAGCTTAACAATTGCATAGCCTACAGGCAGCATAGAAAAGTAATATTTCTCGTCTATTAAAGTAATCTTAGATATTACTGAAACATCGTCTGGCAATATTTGCTGAAAGGCCATTATTGTTGCTGAGTTACCTGCAACAGTATCAGATAGTTTTGATATGTGCTGATCTAAACATATTAGAGAAATACCGTACTCTCTTACTTCTCTGTAAATCATATCAGTTATATTTTCTGCAACAAATGATGTACCTTGTTTCAAGAAAATATTATGTGCTTCGTCTACTACCATAGCAAACTTAAATTCTGAAGTGCTTGCAGTATCTGATGCTTTTTTCAATTTATATATATAAGTAAGTAAGAATTGTGAAAAGAACTTTTTCTCAGGACTATTTAATGAGTTTAATTCAAAAATAGCTTGCTTATCAAAAAGATCCTCTACTTTAAACATTTCGTCTTTGTCATTTATAGCTTCACCAAAACTACCAAAAGTTAACGAATGTGCAATACGTAATGCTGATGCCATCCATTCAGCTTCTCTACCTCTGACAATATCAGCTTTTTCTTCTAATATTGCTTTGATATCAAACCATGTAGGATAATTATCAGAACCTGAATAAACACCAAATCTTCTAAAGGTTTCATCCATAGTTTCAGTTAAGATCTTATGAACACCATAGCTTGCATAGAATGATTCTGTTATTGTATCGCAGACAATATTTACCCATTCCTTTGGTGGAATATTCTTAGGAGGACGATTGATATTTATCCTGAAGAAATTAGCTACTCTTTCATTACCTACTGTGAAACATAATATGTCTTTACTCATACCTAGCAAAGGTCTGAATGATTTCTTCCAGTCAAAGACAAGGAATGGTTTTTTCTTGACTATAAAATTACCTATGATGTGAAAAGCTAAGTTTGTTTTTCCTGAACCTGACATACCGCAAATAAGAAGATGTCTTACCCAATCTCTGTCTCTTAGACCAAATATACTGATATCTTTGTCAGCATATTTTATTATGCCCATAGGATAGTCTGCATTAAGATCAGTTGTTGGAGGACTTAGAAGAACCTTTTTTTCTAATAAAGAACCTATGTATTTTTGATACATAGCATTGATCATCTGCTCAACCTCACTTCTTTCTTTAGGTGTGGTAGCTAATCTATATCTGCTATATAGCTTATCAGCATCCTCACCTATCAAAGGCTTCAGCCTGATACACATATCCTCTATTGTCATTCCTTTGTTCATTGTAATAATGATTCTAGCTCTTCAGATTTAATTTCAAGTTCTCTAACTTCTTTAAGATGCTCTCTTAGCTCTTTTCTTAGCTGAGCAATATCTCGCCATGCATTAAGTTCTTCTTGTTGCTTTAACTTTTCTATGTCTATTAAAGAATTAAATAACATTATTTGCTGTTGAACATCTATCTCTGCAGATATCTTCTGCATATTATTATTGATCTCCATCTTGATTGCATCAAACTGTCTCAACATCATAGCCTTAAGATCTTCTCTGTTTTCTATTTGAGCATTGATTTCATCAATTGCGCCTTTGATAGATTCAATCTGGCTTTTTCCAAGATTAAAACTTGGACTTGGTTTTGATTCTGGTTTTTCAACATTCTTTTCAAGATGCATTTTTTTTAGGTTTTGTAAAAAGTCATCATCCATTATATTTCACCTTTTCCAGCTTGGAAACTACTAAATTCTTGTATTTTATTCTTTATATAGTTTTTGGTAAACATATGTTTATGGAAAAGCTTATAAAGAACTATATATTTTACACTGGAATTACACGGAAAATAAGTTGAAACTGCCAAATTTGGGCATTTCAGGTCTGGAACGGCTTGAATTCTGGTAGCTTCAGCTTTGAGTATTAATTCTAGAAGGGAGGTATCTGCCTATAAGTCATAGTATGGATATCTGATTCTGCAGGACAGTCAAAAAACTATTTAACCTGTAGTGGCGACTGTTCCTGCTTGATCTTACACTCCTTTTGGAGTTTGAGATAGATCAGATAGGAGGAAAAACTGCCTATGATTGCATTGTAAAAATACATGGAAGGAGGTACTGCCTATGTATGTGTTTACTATGCTTTACAACTAGGACGGCCTTTACGATAATTGTCATATCCTCTAAGCGATGAAAAGTTAGAGGATGGGATTTCAAGGAGGGAAACCTTGATTTATTTCCGTGGTATCCCGCCGTAGCAAGTTTTTGCTACAGCACCCAGCAGGTTCAGATTATTCTGTTTGCTATCATGACAAATCCTTTCTATGTTATGATAGCCAGTCAAACTTGCTTTTCAAGGTCTTGGTAAGTATGGCTGAAACAGGTTAGAAAGACTGTATTTCCCAGAAAACAATCTATGCACAACATAACAGCGACAAGATACGGAGAGTGAAAAGGTCTCGCACTCAATGTCGCTGTCCGGGAGGATTAAATTCCAAAGCCCGGTAATGAGGCCATCATCAGCTTGTAGCTCCGCGGGCTGGTGCAATGTACTGGAGCCGTACATTCCAGATGGATGCTTATGGAATGTAAAAGAATTAACTTTAAGACAGGTAGCAGAAGCATCCTTTATGCTACTCAACACCCAGCAACGGCCTAAGGTCAGTGAGTTATGCTCTCCAACTCATCTGATGGCCCGAACAAGGAGAGCCATGCCTTCTTAATAGCTCTGAAGAGTTGGCATGAAGGATAAAAGCTAGGCAAGGGTTCAGAGCCAAGCTCCTTCAGCTTGACCTGCCTAGTCGTGCTCCAGGCAGCCTATCCACATCACCAGTGGCTAGGCTGCCCACTAACCCTGGAATCAATTTTTTTTGTTCATAATTTCATTTGAGGAGGTGCTTATGAACAATGAACAAATTCATGTGAAGGAGGTGCTCTTTTTTTCTGTTAGTTCGAGAAATAAGTAAAAAAAAGGAGTATACAAGATGAAATCAGATTCTTCATCAAACACACGTTCGGAAATGGCACTTGGTATTGGTATGCTGGAGTATGGCAATGAGTTTGTTCAGACTTCAGCACAGTCAACGAAGCAGTCACAGAATCAGTCAAACTAGGAGAACATCATGGGGAACGGAAAAAGAAAAAATTTCGGTCACCATCCTTATTTCACAAAGGGCGGAGTAAGGAAAATCCACGTCGCTGATGATCACTACAAAAGTGGTGTAAATCCGAGTGACGAGGATTTTGTAAGAAGGACCTATGGTTCCAGGCGGCCTAAGGGCGACAAGAGGTTCGGCAATGAATGAAAGCATAGCCGACAAAGCCCGGGCCAAGAAGAGGATCTCAGAGCTTCGCCAGGAAGTGTTGAACAACGATAAGTATCATAAGGCAGTCCTTCGGTTTGTTGAGGGAAAAGTGCCTTATCCTGCATTTGTTCAGTCACTCAAACGGTGGTGAGCTCATGAGTAGTGTTAATGATAAGAATGAACTCTTCAAAATAACCGAAAACAAGCTTGAGACTTGGTATAGGTTTGCAGAGTTCATAAGAATGATGAGAGAGGGTAACAATGAAGGACAAAACTGAACATCAGGCTGGTGAAGCTAAGAGCGTCATAGATGTTTTTCGTGACTCTATGATGTCGCTCAGGAAGAATTCTGGCATTAAAACAGCTTTTTATGCTAAGAGCGATAAGCTCACAGCAAAGTACCGGCCTTCGGGATAATCTTCATTAACAACGGAACACGAATGAATAGATAGGAGGTTGCCTATAAGCAATCTTTCTCGATAAAATGAGTTATCGTACCAAAGCTTACTGCAGATCCAACGGATAGCTGTCAGGAGCAAGTACATAATTCTTCAAGATAAGTGCAAAGCTCATAAGAGAGCTTTGCTCTTTCTACTATTTACTTTCAATATAGAAATAAATGAGCAAGACAGGAGCTGTCTTAACAGACAGCTCCCGTATATCAGTATGCTACTGACATCGAAGGTCTGGTAAGACTAGGTCTGTTGAAGAAGGCTTTTTTCTTCCTTTCTTCCTTGATGACTTTGCCTTGAAAAACGGACTTTTCAGGCTTGAACCTGATTATGTCTTTCGCGACTTCAATGACAGCATCTCTGTTGAGCTTATCTGCCTTTGCTGCATTCTTTGAATAGCCGGTAAGTAGGTACCGCATTGCCGGTTCGAGAAGATCAGGGTCGCAAGCGAAAGATCTGGAGTTATCAGGCTGTTTGTAGTTTTTAGTACAGACCAACATTTTGTTGATTTTGGTCTTGTACAGATGGAAGACATTGTTCCCTGTAAACAGGTAAATATCATTTCCATCAACCCACAACTTGACAGGACTGGATCGGAAATCGAACCTGTTTTTGACCCGGATGCTGAATGGTGTGATTTCTTCCATCAGCTTAAGTGTTGGGTCAAAACGCCTGAGTAACCTGGTGAACTCCTCAGCATTATAGTTTCCTCCTGCCCCTCCGAAAGCTTTGTCGAACCTTTCAGGTATGCGTACCTGGTTAACGATTAACATGTCGTTCATGTCTGTTTTGATGTTCGTAAAGGTAACTTTTGCCTTATCATTGTATGTTACGTCGGCTACAAAAGAAAGCTGCATTTAGGCTCCTCCTAGTTTTCTTATTAACGAAAAAAAAGAACAAAAAAATCCCCCTCTTCTTTATTTTTTCAACCTAGCTAAATGTATTCACCTCCTTTTTTACAAGATTTTTTTAGAATATATTTTTAACTAGCTAGGTTGTTTATAATCAAGCTTAAATCAGCTTAATTCTCGAAAATTCTTTAATTTCCTTCAGATTCCATGTCTGAAAAATATATATTTTATAAACTTTTCTACAAGCGAGTTAAATTTATAAATATACCTAAGCTTCAACTAAAATATAAAATAAAAAGGTGGTTCACAATGATTTTAACACTTGCAGATGCAAAATATCTGAAGGAAAGCATTTCTATCATATCTGATTTAGTAAAAGAAGCAACATTTAACATCACAAACGAAGGTTTTGAACTTATTGCTATGGATCCTGCTACAGTTGCTATGGTTATTTTTAAGCTATTACCTAGCTCATTTGTGGAGTATAGTATAGAACAGCCAATGGAGATAGCAATCAATCTAGATAATTTCAAACAAATATTGAGAAGAACAAAATCTGATGATATTGTATCTTTGAGTGTTGTTGAAAATTCTTTAGAAATTACACTTAAATCAAAGAATTCAAAGAAATTCAATCTTCCTATTATTGAACTAGACAATAAAGAACAAAAAATACCTAATCTTGAATTCTCTACAAAGATAAACATACCTTCATCTATGCTAAGCGAAGCTATTGAAGATTCAAGCATAGTATCTGATGCTGTATCTTTTGTTGCATCACCTGATAAGTTTTCTGTGAAAGCAGAAGGCGATTTGTCAAAAGCAGAGATTGATATGGTAGCTGACGATAATCTTAAGGTTGAAAGCAGTGCAACAACAAGATCCAAGTATTCTATAGATTATCTGAAGAAGATGATATCAGGTTCTAAGTTATCTGATACAGCAGATATAGAATTTTCTGAAAGTTATCCCTTGAAGTTAAGCTATAAGGTCATTGACAAAGTATTGTTGAGCTTTATCTTAGCACCAAGAATGGAAAACGATTAATTTTTTTGATCATATTTTCCTGTTTTATTATCTTTTTGTATACCAAAGACATTTAATAGATGAATATTTTTTCTGATAAAATCATCTCTTGCTTCTTTAGATTCATTATGTTCTTTGAAATAATCTAATCTTTTTATATCGTATAGTTCATTAAAACTATACTCTTGGTTTAAAAAATTAATAGCATAACTTGCATCTGTTCCTGTGTATACTTTATTATCATCTTTACCTATCTTCTTAAATTTAGGAGATACTTTTTCGCTATGGATTTTGTTCAAGAACTTAAGTGCAACATATAGTCTTAGATCATCATTGAATTCAATTTGTTTCACTTCACTGATATTTAAGTTGATATATTTTTTCAAGTTATTTGATAGTATTTTCTTGAATTCTAGGAATGCTTTTATAGTCTTAAGGTTAGTGCTTTTACCATCGTCACATGCTTTGTATATTTTGAACAAAAGATTATCAACAGATCCAAATATTTCTTCTCCTTTTAAGCTTGTAGCAGGGTCTTGATAGTCATCATATGATTTTTGCACACCTTGATAAAATTCATTATCTTTGAAATTAAATTCAATGAATTGCTGATAGTTATTATGGTAATGTGATAAATCTGCACAGGGATGATTTTTTAGAGCGCTATCTATCTTTGAAAAAATTTGTTCTTTTATTTGTTCTCCTAGCTTAAAATCATGTTCAATAATTTGTTCAATAGCATTTTCTAACATAATTAATTCATATATTTCTGTGCTTATAAATTTTGTTGTCACCTGAAAGTAAAAAGAAAAAATGAGGGGATAGGGATTATCACGCATCTTTTTCAGAAAAAGCTGCACCAAAAACACAATAGAAAAAAAATGAGGGGATAGGGATTTGAACCCTAGTAGGCACTAAGCCAACAGATGACTCACATTTTACTTCATCGCACATTGTGCTCAGCACTCAATTTTTAATGCCTTGAGTCTGTCCCGTTTAGCCTGAATCATGAAATGAATTCATTTGGCCACTCCGGCATCCCCTCAACATGCTTCTGAAACTTATTTTGTTTTATAAATTTAACTTTTAGACTTTTATTTTGAAATGCTAGTCAAAACAATGAAATTATTACACTTTGTATAATAATTACTTCATTTTGACCTGCCATTAAAATTTTGGTAAAATTTTAATCAAATGGCAGTAGCATTTCATATATATAGAACAACTTTTATAAATATCAGTATATTTTCTATACTATATGAAAAAGAGGATGAATAAAAAAGCAGAGGGAGCTGTATCATCACCTTTGATTTTTCTTATGGGATTGATATTTGTTTGTATTATTGCTATTGCTATGACTTGGATATTAGCAACTATGTATACAGCTTATGTTCAATCTATTGATGTTGATGCTTTTAATTCTCTTGTGAGTATGCATAGAGTAAATGAAGATATTAGTGTCGCAATGCAGAATAATATTGTTGTTAAAGATGTTATATATGATCTTTCAAAAGATTATCATGTTTATCTTGTAGGTAAAGAAGCAGTTGACTTTGGAAATTATCAAGTTACAAATGCTTTGGTATTGTCAGATGATAAAAGGACTAAATTACATGACAAGATAAATATTGAAGGCAATGTTGATATTTCTGATGCTTATATTAATCTTAATGATAATAAAGGCAGGATTTTTCAGATAACTGAAACAAAAGATGGTGTTAAGTTTGAGTTTGGAACAGAACCAACACCTGAAGTACTAAATATAGACCCTGTTACTGGAGATATTTTGCCTGACTCATATTACGAACCTGTTGAAGGAGATTATGAAATTGATCCTGTTACTGGAGATATAATACCAATAAAAAAATGAACAATAAATCAATGCTCGGATGGGATACAATTGTTGCGATAATAATCATACTGATAAGTTTAGTTGTAATTGGTTCTATAATCAATAATACTTTGGATTTTGCGAAGCCTTATGTTACTGAAGCGACTTGCCAGATTGATCTTGCTCAACTAAAAGCAGAATCACAAGCACCTTGGTATGTTAAATGGGCTGTAAGGAGTCCAGAAACACCTCGATGTGTTTCCAATCTAATATATGTTGACCAAAGAATGAATGAAGCAACTTATGAAGAAGCATTTTTGAGAGAGCTTGATAAGATGTATGGTGCTTGTAAGAGAAGTACAGAAGGAATTGAGATGGGAGAATATCAATATATCACTTGTGGAAGATTAATTATCAAGCAAGCTCTAAATAAAGAAAATATGAAATATGATGCTGAAAAATATGAAAATTTAGAAGAAGGCTCATTTAATTCTTTGATGGCTAATTTTGATACTTATAATACAGAAAAAGAATCAGTTTTTGTGCTTCTATATGGTCCGAATCTGGATGATTTTTTAACTAATCTTTTCTATTATCTTTCTATCGGAGATGTTGAATATGGTTATCATTTCTCTGATCTTGAATTGTATATGGATCTTGCTGATGCAATCCACACAGCAGATAAAGATGCAAAGATAATAGGTTAATTCTCATTATATTCTTGATTATATAAATCTTTAAATAGCTTGGAAAACCTAGTATTTAATGGTATTAACGCATATTAGATATTTAAGAACATAATCGGCCTTATTTTCAAATTTATTCTTTGGGAGGTAAGTATGAGGTATGTAATTTTTGTTCTTTTGATTTCTATTTCTGTTTCTGCGGGGTTGTTCGATATTTTTTCTTCTGAAAAAATAGCTTTTGTGGACACAGCTAAAAAGGAAGTGTTCATGATGAATGTAGATGGTAGTGGGTTAAAGCAGATAACTCACAATAAGCTCCTGGAAAGGAAGATTGACCTGTCTTTTGACAGGAAAAATCTTGTTTTCATAAGCGGGAATAAGAATCTCTATCTGGTTGATGTCCAAACCGGATTAGAGACACCTCTTGTAACAAAAGAGGTGAATTCTGCACGTTTTGTGGATGATAATAAGATCCTTTGTGTAGAGGAAAGAAAAGTTTACACAATGGATATAAGGACAAAAAATAAGAAACGAGTGAAAATACCTTTCACTCATGAAGCTTATAACGAAATAATACTTTTGTCAGAGGACTTTTACTACATTGAGGGAGGCCCCCTGGCATCTAGGAACTATAAGTTTCCGGATAAGTCGTCGAGTTTTTATGATAAAAAAGAAAATAAAGATATCTGGATGAATAAGAAACTCGGACGAAGATTTAGGTTCGGGACCAATGCATCCAGAGATGGAAAGTTCCTGGTTTTTTCTTCTGAAGGGCAAACAGAGAGAAAGCATAAAGGAAAAATAAGAATTGAATTTCATACACCTAAAATCAAGGTGTATAATGTTGAGAATCATACTTTTACTGTTCTTCATAAGGACAGAGAAGAGTATGAGACTTTTCCTTGCTTTTCGCCTGATGGGACAAAAATTATTTTTACAACAAAAATGAACGATAGGACTGGTTTGTTTATCATGAACATAGATGGTTCTGATGTCAAACCAGTTGGTCCAAAAGGTTCATCTTTTGCGGTTTGGAGATAGGCTTTTGCCTTTCTCCTTTTTTTGTTTTATTTTCTATATTGTACAAATAAATTGCTTTATTATACTAGTCAAGTAAAGTAATATTTATAAAGCACAATTTCGGCTCTTTTATTGAAATAACTCGGAAAAAGGCGAATCTTAATGTCTTAAGAAAAATCAGAACATGGTGTTCTGTTTTCTAATAGATATATTTCTGTACTAGAAAAACACAATAAAACAATCTAGGAGGAGAAATGAAGAAACTTGTTCTCTCGCTTATTGTGCTCTCGTTGATCTTGGCCGGCTGCTTTGGTAGTGGTGGCGGTGGTGGTGTTCTGCCTGTTGGTGATCTCAGAACAATATCTGGTGTCATCTACGAAGACGCTGGTGCTGGTGCTCCTGCTCATTCGCCGTCAAATGCTCCTGCAGGTAAACAGCCTGCTTCAGGAGTTAAGGTGAAAGCTGCTTGGAATGAAGAAGTTTTCACCACGACAGGTGCTGATGGAAAGTGGAATCTCACTTATGATCATACTGATGTGATTGAGTGGGAAGAGTTGAACAATCTCGAGGATCAGACTGGTAATTCTGTGCCTTTGGTTGCTGAAAAGGGTAACAAGAAAGCTAATATTGTTGTTCCCATGGGCAACAATAAAAAGCTGGACCTCGAAGAACAGTTCAGCGAGCAGGAAGACAAACTCGTGTTATCAACAACAGCTAATGTTGTCGGTAAGTGTTACCAGCACGATGGATCGCCTGCGATGAATGTTCGGCTGAAGATCTTCAAAGAAGGAACTATGATTGTATCCGAGTCTTCTTCCAACGGAGAGTTCAGCTTTGAGCTTCCTGCAGGTGCATACGAACTGTGGATGAAAATCCATGGTTATGCTCCTATCCGGCGTACCTTGTTGGTTGATGCTGGCGCAGACCAGGATGTTGGAAACTTTTCCTTTACTCAGGTAGAGGAAAGTGAAACAACAATATCGACTGACTTCGAGCTTCATACACCTGAAGTAACACTCAAGGTGAACGGAGTTGCAAGAACAGATGATTTCCAGATCCTGATTGATGGCGGCACAACTGATCTGGATATTCTTGCTTCAGCATGGGATAGTGACAGTGGACTTGGAAAAATAACTCTGTATCTTGATAGTCAGGAAGTCAAGGTATCAGAGGACCAGTCCATGTCAAATGTAATCCTGGAGCACACGCTGTCGTTACCGCAGCAGGAATATAATCTGACTGTCAAAGTCGAAGACTTCGATAAGATCAGAGAAATTGTTCCTGCGTCTCCTGGCTATGTCGAGATTGAGAATCGCGGAGGTACTGCTGGATTCCGTAACAGCATCCGCGTCGCGATAATCGATGTAGCTACTGGCGATACGGTTGAAGACACAGTTGTCTTTGAGAATGCAAATAACTCAGGGTCTGGACTCTACAAACAGATAAAAGTAGAGGCAGGCCAGGCTGTTGTCCCCTATATTCGGGTGGACATGCATTCGATGGCAAAAGGGTTTTCTACTCCGTTTGATAGGTTCCCTGATGATGTGTTTCCGGACGGACAGCCAGTTTGCCTCGTTGAACAGTTGCAGGATGGTTCAATCAAATATTTCTTTGAGGACTGTCCTTGGACAACTTCATTAGGCAAGCATCCGTATCTGGATTTTGATTTTGATGACATTGTGTTCGTCTTCAAAATCATGGAAGAACCGGTTGAATCGTCGACACAGATCAAAGTGTCACCATCTGCAACTCATACTGTGACAAGAAACTTTGTCATGCAGATTGTGGCAACTGATTCGCCTGATACAACTATAACTACTTTGGTTGTTGATGGTAATTCTGTCACAGTAACTGCAACTGGTGATGAAGACGGTTGTACATTCCAGTACAGGCTGGATGCAACGGGTGACTGGGTTGATGATGCTGATGGTGTCATTAATCTGACTGGTCTTGCAGATGGTCAGCATGCCATCGAGGTCAAGGCAATTGATGCAGATGGTCTTGTTGATGATACGCCTGCGTCTCAAACCTTTAGCATCGACACAACACCTACTGGTGCGCCGGTAGTATCGGTTACAACGCCTACCAACGATACAACACCGACTTGGTCGTGGTCTGCAGTTGACGGTGCAGTTGGTTACTCCTATTCTTGGTATGGTGGTAACTGGACAGAAACAACGTCAACCAGTTTCACTCCAACAACCGCGTTGTCTGAAGGCCTGCATACGCTGTATGTGCGTGCCAAAGACGATTCAGATAATTGGAGTGAATCAGGATCAGCATCGTGTGTTGTTGATATTACTGGTCCTACTATCGTTGGTGCGTCCAACAGAACTGTTGAGTTCGGCAATGCGCTTAATATTAGCGACATCAGTGTTGCTGATGATAATGGCATTGCTTCACAGAAAGTTCTGTATTGGGTGAACGGCGGAGTAACACAGGAGAGCACAGTGTTCTCAATACCTGCTGCCAGTAACTTTGCCGATGCAATTACTTACTGCATCCAGGCAGAGGATACTGCAGGTAATGTGTCAGTCACTTCGGTGTATGCTGTGACACAACAGGATAGTGTTAACCCGACCATCACAACGCTTGAGTGTCTTGATTCTGAATATGCTCCTGACTGGGAATACCGGGAAGATACATCAAAGGTAATCGGAGATAGGTTGCGTGTTCAGCGATACAGCATAACTGCTGGGTCTAAATATCACGTCATAAAGGACGTGTTAACAACCTGGCAGTGTACTGCGTCTGACAACGTAAGTGTTGCAAGCTATCATTGGGATTGGAATGGTGACGATGTCACAGATGAAGTCACTATGTCTAATCAGGCCACACATACTTTTACTGCATACGACTCTGGTGAGGTAAAGGTTATCGTTGTTGATCAATCCGGCAACGAGTCCTCTGCTACGAGTAAGAGGTGTGTGGTTGGGATGAATAAAGCCGAAGGTGATGCGTATCTAAGTTCAACGGTCACAACCCTTTACGAGGGTATGGTTGATGGTACCAATCTGTTTTTCAGTTCTCCCTCTGGTGGCGGAGATGTCTTGGCAGACTGTCAGGCAAATGGTACAGTCTGTTACGAATACTTGACTAAGGAGGAAGGATTCGCAACAGATAATGGGGGCGATCAAGATCCAACCAATGGATGTACTGAATCAGAGATAGATGATTTCTTTAGAGCTTATGCTGGCGATCAGATTCAAGGAAATCATTGCTTTGCAATCTATCCTACCACTCAAACTGAAGTCCTGGCTTTGCTAACTTGGAGCGTCAATTACAACGGTACTCAGGGGTACTGACCGTCGCCAATTTTCCGAGGAGATGCTAGCAACATCTCCTCTTTTTATTAATTACTTTCTATATTGAATAATATTGTAATCTGAAAAGCAAAACTTTATAAAAACAATAATGTTAACATATTAACATTTTTGTTAACATGTTAACGTAGTGGAAAAAGAGGGATAGAATTGGTAGATAGATCGAAACTCAAAGCGTATGTTATTTATACATATGACATATCTAAGCTGAAACCGTCTAATCGAGTTAGATTTGTCTATCTTCTTAAAGGCAGAGAAAAAGGTAAGGGTCTAATAGATCAACTTAGGGGTAAGTTCCTTGCCCCTGGTTGCTTCTATATTTCTAAAGACCATGATAAAGAAATAAAAAAAGTATTCAAAGACTGGAAAATTTCTAATTATGCTAGAGAGGTGATCTACAAATGATTACTTCTAGAAAAGGTGTTGCTGAAACAGCATTTTTAGTTTTGTCTTTGATTGTTATTATTGGTACTGCTTTATTTGCAGGTGATGGTGTTACTGGCAGTTATATTTATGGTCCATCTGTAAATTGTAATCCTCCTGCTTCAGGTAACTGGTCTATAACTTCTGGCACTGTTGTTTGTGCTGGCGAAGATTTAGTTATTAATGGTAATGTTATTTTAAATGATAGTGCCACTTTAATATTAGAAGAAACTAATTTTAGTATTAATACAACTAATAGCCCTATGATGGAATTCTGGTTGTATGATGGTGCAAATCTAACTGCACTTAAAACAAATTTCACTGCTGAAGACGATGTGTGGAGATTGAGAGTTTTTAATTATTCTACTACATATATTCAAGATTCTTATTTTGATTCTAGTGTTGGTTTTATTTTTTCAGGAAATTCTAGAAACTATCTTGAAAATGTAAATATGAGTCATAATGGTGTTACCGAGTCAAGTGCAATAGCTACTTTTATTAATTTTAATTTTAATTATTTTATGGGGCAAGGTCTAGATTTGACTGAAGAGTCAAATACAACTTTTGTTAATTCAAATATTAATTCACTTATTTTATTAAGAAACAACAAGAATGAATTTTATAATTCAAATTTGCTGAATGAATCTAGATTGCAACTTGCATCTAAAAATTACTTCTATAATGGTTCTATTAATTACATTAATTGGTGGACAAACACTGCACAAATCTTAGGTAATGTGACAATGCCATCAAATCAAATTCAGAATTTCTTCGCATCTCCAGGCAATCGTACTTATCCAATATATGTTTATTATGCTAATTCGTCTGTGCCTTATCCTAATAAATATGTGAACATAACCAATTCAACTGGTCAAGTAATTTGGAGTGGGACCACAAATAGTAATGGCTTCGTTGAAGCAACAATTCCTTATTATAGAACAACTGGAAATATATACAACGATAATTACAACATATCAACTAATGAAATACAAACTTTCGGCTTACTAAAAGATACACCAATCATACTAGAAGCAGCTGACGCAACAACACCGACAATAGATGCAATTGAATATCAACCTGAAGAAGCAATGCCGTACGATAACATAACACTATACATAAACACAACAGATACTCCTGTAGGAATAATGCTTAACTGTT
>Ga0272441_10007355_pt1 | contig 17938 bp, 14 predicted proteins | sample SSMProp6N_FD_193582 | JGI IMG/M metagenome (GOLD analysis project Ga0272441, IMG submission 193582) | Marine sediment archaeal communities from Little Sippewissett salt marsh, Falmouth, MA, United States - SSM-Prop-6N | ecosystem: Environmental > Aquatic > Marine > Wetlands > Sediment ... | reverse complement strand
CTTCGACGGATCGCTCGAGCCGTCCGAAAAGTACAAATACCCGCTCTACAAACAGCCCGCCGACCTGGTCAAGAACGACAAAGGCGAGATCCTGGGCCAAAAACTGCCCGATGGCTCCGTCAAACCCTATCCGGCCCGTAAAGAGATTGAGCAGTCCGGGATGCTCAAGGGGCAGGAAATCGCCTGGTTCGCCGACCCGTTCGAGGTGTATATCGCCCAGGTTCAGGGCTCCGCGATTATCCGCACCCCGGACGGCAAACAGGTTACGCTCGGTTATGCCGCCAATAACGGCCACGAGTACAAGAGTGTCGGCAGTCAGATGATCGCCGACGGCATTGTCCCGGCTTCGGGGTTGAGTTTGAAGGCCATGATCGACTATTTCAAGGCCCATCCGAATCAGGTGGACAAATATGTTTATCAGAATCCGCGGTACGTCTTTTTCCGCACCGACAGCGGCAACCCGCGCGGCTGCCTGAACGAACCGGTCATCTCCATGCGATCCATCGCCACCGATAAATCCATCTATCCGCGTGCGTCGTTGGCCGTGGTTAAAACAAGGTTGCCCCGATCCATCGGCGGGGCGGTCAGAAAATCCGCCTATACCGGCTTCGCTTTGGATCAGGATGCCGGCGGGGCGATCCGGGCACCCGGTCGCTGCGATGTCTATATGGGCGTCGGCGATACCGCCGGACAAATGGCCGGACAGGTCTATGAAGAGGGCAAACTCTACTACCTGTTCCTCAAGCCCGGCCTGATGGGCCCGTACCTGAAAAAGTGATGAAAACTGACAATCTGGAGAGGTTTCATGGATATACAACTGCGATTTCTCGGAGCCGCCGAGAGCGTTACCGGCTCGCGCCATCTGATTGAATTCAACCATTCCAAGGTGCTCGTCGATTGCGGCCTGTATCAGGAACGTGACCTGCAGGATCGCAACTGGGAGGATTTCGGCGTTGAACCGGCGGAGATTGATGCTGTCCTGCTGACCCACGCCCACCTGGACCATTGCGGCCTGCTGCCCAAACTGGCCAAAGAGGGCTTCAAGGGCAAGGTTTACTGCACGCCCGCCACCGCCGAGATTGCCAAAATTGTGCTGGCCGATTCCGCCAAGATCCAGGAAGAGGATGCCGAGTACAAAAAGAAACGTCATAAACGCGCCAATTACACCCCGCCGCGGCCGGTCGAGCCGCTCTACACTGTTGAGGATGCCGAGGCGTGTATGTCCATGTTCGTGCCTGTTGAGTACAAAACCCCGCTGAAAGTGGCCGATGATTTCGAGGCCAGTTTCTACGAGGCCGGCCATATTTTTGGTTCGTCCATTATCAAAGTGACTGTCAAGCTCAACGGCAACAGCCGCACCATCCTGTTTACGGGCGATTTGGGTCGTATCGGAAAGCCCATTCTCAGGAACCCGGCGGTCTTCGACGAGGCCGATTATGTCTTTGTCGAATCCACTTACGGAGACCGCATTCATACCAGCGTCGAGGACACCAAGGAACAGCTTTGCGAGGCGGTCAACAAAACCTTTGCTGCCGGGGGCAACATCATCGTTCCCAGCTTTTCCATCGAGCGGGCGCAGGAAGTGATGTACTACATGAACGAGCTGCTCATGGAGGACCGCATTCCGCATATCATGACGTTTTTGGACAGCCCCATGGCCGTCCGGGTGACCGAGGTCTTCAAGAAGCACCCGGAACTGTACGATACCGAAATGACCCAGCTGATGAGTCAGAACGAATCGCCGTTTTCCTATCACGGCCTAAAACTCGTCCAGTCCACCCGTGAGTCCAAGTCCATCAACCATATCAAAGGCACGATTATGGTCATCGCCGGCTCCGGTATGTGCACCGGCGGCCGCGTCAAACACCATTTGGTCAACAATATTGCACGCCCGGAAAGCGCTGTGCTGTTCGTCGGCTACCAGGCCGTCGGCACGCTCGGCCGGACCATCGTGGATTCACAACCCGGTGACGAAGTGCGTATCTTGGGCAGCCATTATCCGGTCAATGCCAACATCGTGCAGGTCCACGGCTTCAGCGCTCACGCCGACAAGGTCGAGATTCTCACCTGGCTCAGACACCTGAAAAAGCCGCCGCGGAAGGTCTTTGTCGTCCACGGCGAAAAGGAAGCCGCCCACAGCTTCAAAGACTACCTGACCCAGGAAACCGGCTGGAACATCATGGTCCCCCAATACCAGGACATCGTCAAAGTTGACTAAAGCCGGAGATCCCTTCGCAGTCCAACACCTTCTCGGATATGCAAACCTGATAATGGCGGTACGGTAAGTTCAGGATGTTTTCAAGCAAACCGACACCGTTATTGAAAAAAGCAGGGAACTTATTTGCCAGATTTTTAAACATCAGTGATTTCGTGAACCGTGACCGGTGCCGATGGTTCGACCGATAGATGCTATACGGTTTCGCAGGCATCCCTGACATTGCTTAGCGGTTTCATTCAGACAGGCCTTGCCGGGATAGATTTCGTATTTGGTACGGTATTCAACGGGGGTAACATTGGGCATAACGACATTGGCCCCGCGCATCAGGCCGAATTCACGCCCGCTTTCTTTATTAATGGTCCCAAGTGCGGTGGTACTGGGGATATTTGCCTGCGGACATACCATCCGAGTCAGTGCAATCACTTTGTAGGTCATTAATTCGGTATTTTCAACCTGGTCTTCGGGGGCGATGTCGGAGTTGATCTCGCCGCGGCCCAGCGGAGTAAGCGGATTAGCGATATAGGGGCCGACACCGACCATATCCATGTCATATTGGCGAAAGATATCAATATCATTGGCCAGAATCGTATAAGTCTGCCCGGGAATGCCAATCATTACGCCGGAACCGGTTTCGTAATCGAGCCGCTGAAGATGTTCGAGGATTTCAAAGCGATTTGTTGTTTGCCCCGGGCGTGGCGGATGAATTGATTGGTACAGATCAGTGTCCGATGTTTCAAACCGAAGGAGGTAGCGGTCCGCTCCGGATTCTTTCCACAATTGTAACTCATCATAAGGCCGCTCGCCCATGCTGAGGGTGACTGCCAGTGGCAGTTCGCTTTTGATGCGTTTAATTATCTCTGCCAGCCAGTTTGATTCGATGCCGTAATCTTCACCCGCTTGCATGACAACGGTGCCGTAACGGTAGCTTGCGGCTTCTTCAGCACAGGCAAAAATTTCGTCTGCGTTCATCCGATAACGAGTCATTTCTTTATTGTCAGCAGCTAACCCGCAGTAGGCACAACGCCGGACACAATAATTGCTGATTTCAATAAGACCTCGCAGGTGAACAGCGTCTCCAACATTTTCTTTACGTATGGCATCCGCAGCATCCCAAAGCTGCTGAAGTTTTGAGGAATCATTTTCACGAAGCCAGGCTTCGATTTCCTGAATTGCGATATCTTTATTTAACATTATTATTTTTACATGCTTCCAACGCGGCCGGAAACGGCTGTAATGCTCGCTCGAAAATCCCAAGAGAATAAGCAATAACAAGACCGTAGTTGGTAATGGGAACGCCGGCCTTGCGGCATTTCAAGATACGATTCAGCATGGTTCGCCGGTTCCACATGCACGCTCCGCAATGAATGACTAACTTGTACGCGGCCACGTCGTCGGGGAAATCCTGCCCCTGTACGGTGGTAAAGTTTAACTTGCCGCCGACGTATTGAGTGAGCCAGCGGGGAATTTTGACCCGCCCGATATCTTCGCCAATCGGATGATGACTGCATGCTTCGGCAATAAGAACGTTGTCGCCGGGCTTGAGATCTTCAATCTTCATGGCTCCCAGTGTCTGTGTGACAAGGTCTCCCTTGAAACGGGAGTACAGGATCGAAAAACTGGTCATCATTACGTCCGGCGGGGTGTCTGCGGCCACTTTCAAAAAGGCCTGTGAGTCAGTGACAACCAGTTTTGGTGGATGTTTGAGATTTTCCATTGCCGCATGAAGTTCCCGTTCCTTAACAACCATACACATGGCATCGCTGTCCAGCAGATCGCGGATGGTCTGTACCTGCGGCAGAATCAACCGTCCCTTGGGGGCTTCCTTATCGATTGGCACAACCAGTACCGCTGTTTGTCCGGGGCCGACGAGATCGCCGACGATGGCGGGATTGTCGATAAACTCCGCCGGAGCCGAATCCAGCAGGGCCTGGCGAAAATCAAGGATACCGACATTATTCGTTGCGGCAGTTTGAACGACACAAATCTGCTGTTCGATCAGTGAATCAACCAGTTCCTGTTCCGGTGTCTTATTATCTGTTTTATTGAAAACGACGATAGCCGGAACAGTTCGGTTTTTCAATTCATCCAGCAACGACTGCTCAAAAGTACTCCACTTGCCATCAGTGATAATGACGCCCAAATCCACACGATCCAGTGTCTTGCGGGTTTTTTGGATTCGCAGGTCGCCCAAAGCCCCTTCATCGTCGATTCCTGCGGTGTCAATAAAGACTACAGGTCCCAAGGGCAGCAGTTCCATTGGTTTTTCCACGGGATCCGTGGTCGTTCCGGCGAATTCAGAGACGATGGACACCTGCTGACGCACAATCGCGTTAAGCAAGCTGGATTTGCCGACGTTGCGTCTGCCGAACAGACCGATATGGAGCCGCATGCCTTTTGGGGTTGCTTGTGCCATGATCCCGCTATTTCTTAAACCCGATCCGACAAACCGCCTCGGGACTAATTAATTCGTCAAATCTTTCAGTTGTTAGTAATTTCTGATCTAAAACAATTTGCCGAATGGGCTTGTTTTGTTCTTTGGCCAGTTTGGCAAGCTGCGAACATTGTTCATATCCCAGTTCAGCGACAAGAGCCGTAACCGTTGCCGTTGAATTTTCAACGTACTTTCTACACTTTGCCTCATTCGCTTCGATGCCTTCAACGCAATGACGATGTAATATATCGCAAGCGGTTCTCAGCAGATCAATGCTGTCCAGTAGATTTGCTGTCATCAGCGGCAGGAACGCATTCAATTCCAGATGGCCCGCCGCGCAGACGTTGGCAATGATAGTGTGATTGCTGATGACCTGCATTCCCGACTGAATGACGGACTCCGGGATGACCGGGTTGACTTTGCCGGGCATGATAGACGAACCCGCTTGACGAATGGGCAGTTTAATTTCGCCGATCCCTGCATCCGGTCCGCTGGACAGGAACCGCAAATCGTTACAGATTTTTGTCAGGGTGGCTGCATTTGCGGTCAAAATACCGCTAACTTCAACAAAAACATCTGCATTCTGAGTCGCTTCAAGCAGATTTTCTGCCCGGGCGAATCCGATACCTGTTAGATCCCGCAGTGTATCAACCACGCGAAAGATGTACTGCCGGTCCGCTGCCAACCCGGTGCCAATGGCCGTACCGCCGAGATTAACAGTACGCAGTCGTTCGATGCATTTATACACACGCCAGCGGTCACGGTTAATCGCTTCGGCATAAGCACCCATTTCACGCCCCAGTGTGGTCAGCACCGCATCCTGAAACTGGGTCCGGCCAACCTTCACGATATGGGCGAACTGTTTTTCCTTTTGTTGGAATGCTTCCTGCAGAGCGATTAGGTTTTGCTCGAGTTGTTTTATTCCAGTAATTGCGGCCAGTTTCAATGCCGTCGGAAATGTATCATTGGTGGATTGATAGCGATTGATATCATCTGTTGGAGAGACAATATCGTAGCTGCCTAATGGCTTATCGAGAATCTGTAAGGTCCGGTTAGCCAGCACTTCATTAATATTCATGTTTAAACTGGTACCGGCGCCGCCCTGCATCAAGTCAACCTTGATATGTTTGTCCAGCAGGCCATCAGCCATTTCACGGCTGGCTTGCAGCATCGCTTCGATTTTGGGCTTGTTGTTATCCCACAATCCCAGTCCGTCACAGGTTGTCAGGCAAGCCAATTTGACCATTCCGTAAGCATGTATCATGTTGGGCGGAACCGAACGCGTGTTGAAGGGAAAGTTTTCAATGGCGCGTGCGGTATGGATTCCCCATAGCACATCGACGGGGATGTCGATACTACCAAGTAGATCAGATTCTGTTCGGAACTGTTGTTTCATCGTTTTCTATCCTAACAAAACACGTCTCGACGTCCATTACGTACTTTTTCAAGCATCACAAGACTTCGTTCTCTTGGAACAGGTTTCATCTCATCGAGAACTCGACCGATCAGATCTTCCCCGACGGCTTTTGTTTTTCTTGATCCGTAGTCCATGAGATATTCTAAAAAAGTGGATAGTGCATTTGGATCGCAATGTTCTTTGATAAGTCCAGGTTTCGCCAGATCCATAAAATCCTGTCCAGTTCGGCCTAATCGGTAACAACCGGTGCAGAATGAGGGGATGTAGCCCATTTTGGCGACATCGTAAATCACCTCGTCCAGCGATCGATGGTCACCGAGTGAAAACTGAGCTTCGTTTTCAATGTCTTCACCTTCTGCGTATCCGCCGGGGTTGGTTCGGCTGCCGGCTGAAATCTGAGAAACGCCCAGCGCAAATGTTTCCTGGCGCATCTTCGGCGTCTCGCGGGTGGACATTATTATGCCGGTATAAGGTACCGCCAGACGCAGGATTGCAACAATTTTTCGGAAATCGGTGTCGTTGACAGGTTGCGGCGGATGTGCTGACATATCTGAACCGGTTGCCGGTTCCAGGCGCGGAACACTGATCGTATGCGGGCCAACCCCGAATTGCTTTTCAAGATGGCGAATATGTTGCATCATAGCCAATATTTCAAACCGCCAATCACAGAGTCCGAAGAGAATGCCGATTCCAACATCATCGATTCCGGCTTCCATGGCACGGTCAATTGCGGTGATACGCCAGTTGTAATCCGCTTTTTTTCCGGAAACGTGAACATTGGAATATGTTGGGCGATGGTACGTTTCCTGAAACAATTGATATGTACCGATATTGGCAGCTTTAAGTTGTTTGAATTTATCAAGTGTCAGCGGGGCGACATTTACATTGACCCGGCGAATTTCACCGTTGCCGGTTTTGGTAGCATAAATTGTATCGACAGCATCTAATACATATTGAAACCCTCGCTGCGGATATGCCTCTCCGGCCACTAACAGGACACGTTTATGCCCCTGTTTTTCGAGGATTTGGGTTTCACGAGCGATTTCTTCCTGGGTTAACGCTCGCCGCTTTACTTCCTTGTTTGTTGCCCGAAACGCACAGTAAAGACATTCATTCTGACACAGATTGGAAATATACAGCGGGGCGAAAACAACCATCCGCCTGCCGTAGATGACCTCTTTAATGTCCTTCGCGGCATCGAACAACTCTGAGAGCAGGTCCGGGGTATTAATGGTACTCAAAATTGCGATGTCGTTCGCATCGAGCCCGTTCAGCTCTTTGGCTTTACTTAAGACGTCACATACCTGCAAAGAATCTGCAGGGGATCTTACAATGTCCAGCAATCGCTCTATTTTGTCTTCTGCTATGATTGAATAAGTCGTGTTTTTCATTATTTTTGTCCAAGTTTAAAAAGATATATACATAATTTATACGAAAAACAATTGTCGTTTCACTATTTATTGTTCTAAATAATACAAAAAAATAAAAATTGGTGCAATAAAAATATTGACAATAAAAATAATATACATTAAAATAACATTATAAGTTTTGACTCTTAATTTTTATTGTTCCAAAAAGAACAAAAACGGAACAGGTTAAAGACAATATAAATCTGAAATTTTGATTGGAGTGTTTTTCCGTGACTCTTAATAGAAAATGTATTATTCGGATTTCGAGGTATAAAAACGCCTTAAGTCGCCTTAAGGCATTGGGTTTCGTTAAAGTTTTTTCGAGTAATCTTGCTGATGCCGTAGGGGTTACATCTTCACAGGTACGAAAAGACTTTTCCCTTTTTGGAATCACGGGTAATCGTCGCGGCGGGTATCAGGTTGAAGAATTGATTACGAAAATACGAGACATTCTGGGTAAAAATGAGCTTCAAAAAGTAGTCCTTGTCGGTGTGGGTAATATTGGTAAGGCCTTGCTTCGCTATAAAGGATTCGAGTCTGGAGGGATAAAAATCATCGCCGGTTTTGACATTGATCCAGGGAAATATACAACGGATGTTGAAGTGCCGATTTTCCCATTGGAACGATTTCGGGAGTTTGTTCAGGAGCATGATGTCAAGATCGGCATTTTGTCGGTTCCTGATGTTGCGGCCCACCATATATCTGAAATCATGATCTCCGCGGGAATCAAAGGGATTTTAAATTTTGCTCCCATTCAGCTTCGAGCGGCTGATAATGTGGTTGTCAGCAATATTAACCTGGAAGTTGAACTGGAGAACCTGATTTATTTTGTCAATGTACAGGATAAAACGAAAAAACAGCATTAAACGCCATTCTGATAATGAAAACGAAAACTCTCAAACAGCGAATTCTCTGGGCCTTCACGGGCATCATTGTTTTCCTTGGGATTTGTATCCTGGGGTTGGGATTCTATGTTATCAAAAAAGATATTTTTGAAAGGACTCAAACGCGTGTTGTTCGTTCGTTGGAAAGTGCGCGTATTTTTTATGAAGAGGAGATTAACAGAATCGGGGAGTCGCTCATAAGTGCGAATCTGGATGATGATACCGAAGTACTGAAGAAAAAGGTACATCTGGATTATTTTTACAGAATCCCTATAGAGCAGGCGGCTCAAAATCCAAGTCTCCTTGTCCGTGAAGCGGTTGCTAAAGCAAAACCGCTGGGGGGGACTCGAATTATTGATAAAACTGAGCTTGCCGATATGAGTCAGGGTGTTCAACAGCGATCCCGTATAAAAATCGAAAACACCCCCAAAGCTCGACCGGCCGGAGCAATGGTTTTGGAATCGGCCATGGCGAAGGAATATGTACTGCCGATTCATGATGAAAATGGGAAAATTGTTCAGGTTGTTTATGCCGGCAAGGTCATTAATCAGGATAATGTTCTGGTTGACCGTATTCGAAAATTGGTATTCGGCGATGAACTTTATAACGATAAACCGGTGGGAACGGTTACGATCTTTCAGGATGATGTGCGAATTTCGACGAATGTCTTGGATGAAAAAGGGCAACGCGCCATCGGTACCCGCATTTCAGAAGAGGTTTATCACGCGGTGGTCGAACAAAACCATCGCTGGCTGGACCGTGCTTTTGTTGTGACCCATTGGTATAAAACCGCTTATGAACCGATTCGCAATATTCACGGTGAGATTATCGGTATTTTGTACGTCGGTATTCTGGAAGAACCTTATAATGACATGGCAACACGGGTGTTGCTGGCATTTTTGGTTGTCATTGTGCTGGCCTCGATGATGGCGTTTATCCTGGCCTACATTTTATCGCGTTCGATCTCGCATCCGCTGACCATGCTGCTGGATGGGACGCGAAAATTGTCCGGCGGCGAATTGGGGCACTTGATCTGGCCGACGCGGTCGAATATTAAAGAAATGCAGTCGCTGGCCAAGGCCTTCAATGACATGTCCGTGCGGCTGGAAGAGCGAGATGTGCGATTACAGGCCAATACCGCCAAACTGGAAGAATTAAACAAAAGCTATCTTGATTTGCTGGGCTTTGTTGCCCATGAGTTGAAGGGGCTTCTGTCGTCTGCGGTGATCAACGCATACTCATTGCGCGACGGCTTTTTAGGAATGATCAATTTTAAGCAGAAAAAGGCGGTTGATTCAATTTGTCGAAATCTGGATTACCTGGATGCAACGGTCAAAAAGTTCCTGAATCTGAGCCGATTGGAACGCGGAAATCTGGAGATTAACAAGACAAAATTTGCAATCGGCAGGGATGTGTTTGAAACATCGATCCAGACATTTGCCCAATTGGCCCGCAGCAAGTGCATTCAGATTAAAAATGAGATTGATCCGTCTCTGATCGTGACAGCGGACATGGATTTGATGCTGATTGTTGCCAACAATCTGGTCAATAATGCAATTAAATACGGCCTTGAAGACGGACAGATTCGAATTTCGGCCGACGAGACGGATGAATGGGTCACCATTGAGGTCTATAATGACTCAATACCGATTCGGCCGGACATGGTCGGACAATTGTTTAAGAAGTTTTCCCGGCTGAATACGCCTGAGAAAAATAAAGTCAAAGGAACCGGATTAGGGTTGTATATTACAAAACAAATTGTCGAAGCGCATGGCGGCAATATTCGTGTTGAAGCGAAAGAAAACGGAAATTCATTTATTTTTACTCTTCGTAAGGAGTCATAGTTGTGGTAACACCCATTGATATGATTAAAAAGAAGCGTGCCGAAGCGGTCAACCGCATTATCAGTAAAGGTTATCTTTCCACGAAACGCGTGTATGTGGGAATGGCGACGTGCGAGATTGCAGCCGGTTCAAAGGAAGTCATGGCCGAATTCAAAGATGCTATTGCCAAAGGATTGGCCGACGTCTATCTTAGCCAGAAAGGATGCGCCGGGCGGTGTAACCTTGAACCGACTGTTGAAGTCGTGGAAGAGGGAAAAATTCCGGTCAAATACGGCAAGGTGACGCCGGAAAAAGCACGCGAGATTATTGAACGGCATTTGAAAAACGGTGAAATCATTGCTGAATGGTTGATCTAAGAAAGGAAATGAGTCGTGAAGGAAGTGAATTATAAACTAACGCTGTGTGATGGGCCTACCTGTATTCACAGCCAGTCAAAAGAGCTTCATCGACAGCTTGAAGCTGAAATTGAAAAACATGATTTGGCTGGTCAAGTCTGCATCCATCTCAGTGGTTGCCTGGGAATGTGCAAGCAGGGACCGATTCTCATCGTCAATCCCGGCTATGTCATGTACGGACAGGTCAAACCCGAAGATATCCCCATGATTGTCGAGTCGCATTTGGTTCAGGGACAGCCGGTCTCCGGTAAGGTTATTCAGGAAGATCACCTGTACAATCGATTTTTCCGCATTTTTGGTGACGTGGATTTCTTCGGCAAGCAAATGCGAATTACCCTGCGAAACTGCGGGATTATCGATCCGGAAAATATTGACGATTACCTATCGGTTCGCGGTTACGAAGCACTGGCTGCGGTATTGACGAATATGAAGCCCCGTGATGTCATCGCCGAGGTCAAAAAGAGCGGGCTTCGCGGTCGTGGGGGAGCCGGATTTCCGACCGGACTGAAATGGGAATTTACAGCTAACCAGGAATCCAACCGCAAGTACGTCATTTGTAATGCAGATGAAGGGGATCCCGGGGCGTTCATGGATCGAAGCGCCATCGAAGGGGACCCGCACACGATTCTGGAAGGCATGATTATCGGCGGCTATGCAATTGGTGCTCAAAAAGGAATTATTTATATTCGTGCTGAATATCCTCTGGCGATTGCACGTCTTGAAAAGGCCATTGCCGCAGCAAAAAAACACGGCTTTTTGGGCCAAAATATACTGGATTCGAATTTCTCTTTTGATATCGAGATTCGACTGGGGGCCGGAGCATTTGTCTGCGGCGAAGAAACGGCACTCATTCATTCAATCGAGGGTTCACGCGGAACCCCGCGTCCTCGCCCGCCGTATCCGTCGGTCAGCGGTTTGTTCGGTCAGCCGACACTGATTAACAATGTGGAAACCTGGGCCAATATCCCGGTTATCATTCTGGATGGCGGGAATTGGTTCAGCACAATTGGTACCGAAACCAGCAAGGGGACTAAAGTCTTCGCGCTGGCGGGTAAAGTCCACAATACCGGTCTGGTTGAAGTCCCGATGGGAACAACCCTGCGTGAGATCGTCTATGGCATTGGCGGCGGTATCCCCAATGATAAAGAATTTAAGGCCATCCAGACAGGCGGTCCCAGCGGCGGATGCCTGCCGGCTGAATATCTGGATACTCAGATTGATTATGAATCGTTGGCGAAAGCCGGCTCAATCATGGGCTCCGGCGGAATGATCGTTATCGACGAAGATTCCTGCATGGTCGGCTTAGCGAGGTTCTTTATCGAATTTACACAGGATGAGTCCTGCGGCAAGTGTACGCCGTGCCGTGAAGGGACCAAGCGAATGCTCGAAATTCTGACCCGGATCACGGAAGGTAAAGGCCGCGACGGCGATATTGAAAAACTGGAACGTTTGGGACGCATGATTCAAAAAGCGTCGCTGTGCGGTTTGGGCCAGTCGGCTCCGAATCCGGTGCTGAGCACCCTTAAAAACTTCCGCCATGAATACGAAGAGCACATTCATAATAAACACTGCCGGGCGGGACAATGTGCGGCTTTATTAAGCTATACAATTACCGACAAGTGCGTAGGATGCGGTGCATGTAAACGCATCTGTCCGGTCAATGCGATTGAAGGCGCACGAAAAGGACTGCACAAGATTGATTCGGATAAATGTATTAGATGCGGTCAGTGCTATGATGTATGTAAATTTGATGCGATTACCAAGGCATGAGGATAACAATGGCTGATGAAATTAAGATTTGGATAAATAATAAAGAGTATACGGTCGATGCAGGCCAGACGATTATGCAGGCGGCGGATAAGCTCGGGTTTCATATTCCGCGGTTGTGCTATCATCCCAAGCTGTCGATTGAAGGATCCTGCCGCGTTTGTATTGTCGAGGTCGAAGGCGCACGGAATTATGTCGCGTCCTGTTCGTTCCCGATCAGTGACGGCATGAAAATTCATACCAACACACAAGCGATACGAAAGGCCCGGCGGGATATTATCGAATTGATTCTCGATAATCATCCGCAGGATTGCCATACCTGTGAACGTGACGGCAATTGCGAGCTTCAGCGGTTGGCGGCATCGATGGGAATTCGCGCCCGGCATTTTGAGGGCCAGAAAAAACATTACATCGAAGACTTGTCCAGCGATGCGGTCATTCGCAATCCTGACAAGTGTATCCTGTGTGGACGATGCGTCAGAATGTGCTCGGAAGTACAGCAGGTTCACAACCTGACACAGGCGCATCGCGGGTTTAATACCGTGGTCATGCCTGCTTACAACCTGCCGATGGCCGAAAGTGTCTGTACGACGTGTGGGCAGTGTATCAATGTCTGTCCGACAGCAGCGTTTCTGGAGAAAAACTACACTCAGGAACTGTTTGAGAAACTTAACGACCCCAATCTCATTAAAGTGGCCCAGTTTGCTCCGTCCGTGCGTGCGGCTATCGGAGAGGCATTCGGTTTGGAAGCGGGCCGGAATATGGAAGGCGAATTGGTTGCGGCACTTCGCAAAATTGGCTTCGATTATGTTTTTGACACGCAGTTTGCTGCGGACCTGACGATTATGGAAGAAGGCAGCGAGTTTCTTGAGCGACTGCAAAATAACGGCACACTACCGATGATTACGTCTTGTTCGAGTGCCTGGATGAAGTGTATGGAGCAGTTCTATCCGGATCTGATTGACAACGTTTCAACCTGCAAGTCACCGATGTCCATGCAGGGGGCGATGACGAAATCGTATTTTGCCCAAAAAATAGGCGTCGACCCACAGAAAATCTTAAGTGTTGCGGTGATGTGCTGTACAGCGAAGAAGTACGAAGCGGCTCGGCCGGAACTGGAGATTGACGGGCTTCGCGGTACGGACATTGTGGTGACGACGCGTGAAGCGGCCTGGATGATTAAATCGGCCGGCATTGATTTGGTGAATATTGAGCCGGAAGAACCGGAGCATCCGCTCGGCGTATCCAGCGGCGCTGGGGCGATTTTTGGCGTGACCGGCGGCGTTATGGAAGCGGCCATCCGCACGGCCTATGAACTCTATACCGGCCAGACGCTTTTGGACATCGAAATTGCCGATGTTCGCGGTCTGAAAGGCGTCAAAGAAGGTACAATCGACATCGATGGCACAGAAGTTCGGGTTGCCGTCGCACACGGATTGGGTAATGCGTGCAAACTTCTTGATGAAGTCCGCCGCGATCCAAAAAAGTATCATTTCATCGAAATCATGGGATGTCCCGGTGGGTGTATCGGCGGGGGCGGTCAGCCCTATGCACAGGTCAATTCGATTCCGCTGGATGACGAATGTCTGAAAAAACGGGCACAGGCCCTGTATGATTTGGATCGCGGTAAAACGATCCGCAGAAGCCATGAAAACCCGGATGTGCAGAAATTGTATAAAGAGTTCCTGAAAAGTCCTTTAAGTTCGGTCTCGCACAAGTATCTGCACACGCATTACAAAGCCAAGGCCCCTGTGGGAATTATCCCCAAAAACCAAGAGTAAGAACGGAGTAAGACGATGACAGAAATAGCACAAGAGAAAATGCATGAGATACGCTCTTTTATCGATGGTGTGAACCAAAAGGAATATTCTGAATCCTATCTGATTGCGGTACTGCACAAAGTTCAGTCGATTTATGGGTATTTGCCGCAGGATGTGATGGATGAGATTGCTGAAAAAATGCAGATTCCTACCGCTCATATCTGGGGCGTGGCGACGTTTTATCATTATTTTAACCTCAAACCGGTCGGCAAACACATTGTCAGCGTCTGCATGGGAACGGCCTGCTATGTTAAAGGCGCTGACAAAGTGTTGGATGCCATCAAAAAGCATTTAAATGTTAGGGTTGGTGAAACAACAGAAGACGGGATGTTTACCCTGCAGGAAGCCCGGTGTCTGGGGGCCTGCGGTATTGCTCCGGTCATCATGATCGATGATAAAATATACGGAGAACTGGACTTCAGGAAAACAATTGGTATACTTAATCAATACCGAAAATCGGCTGATTGAGCCAAATACTTAAAAACGTAACAATGGATAAGTCTAAGGAGACACAAAATGACAAAAAAAGTATTGGTGATTGATGATGACAATGATTTTGTTGAATCGATAGTTAATCTACTGGAAGCACGGGGTTATTCGGTTACTTCGGCATCAAATGGAAAAGAAGGCGTTGAAACCGCCAAGGCTGCGAAACCCGATTTGATCCTGTTGGATGTCATGATGACAACGAAAGATGAGGGATTCAATGTCGCTCGTCAGCTTCACGAAATCGAAGACCTCAAAGGTACACCGGTTATCATGGTAACTGGCGTCCGTAAGGAAATGAATCTTCCATTTGGTTTCGAACCGGATGATACATGGTTGCCGGTGAAAGAGATTCTGGAGAAGCCGGTAAAACCAGAAACGTTGCTGAATGCCGTTTCCAAAGCACTTGCGTAAATACTTAACGCTGCGACTGAAATGGATGTTACTGTGAAATTGTTTCTGTAATTTCGTGTTAACCGTGTGTATCCGGGGGGAGGCGAGCGGAGCGAGCCGGAAACCGGATACACACGAAATTTTCGCTTGAATTGGCGGCTTGTCCCGTTCTCCTGTATTGAAGGATTTCCCTTTTCAACAATGAAAAAACTTGACAAGTCATGTGGGAAGTCATTATTCTAAAAAGACTTAATAAATGATGCGCTCGTAGCTCAGTTGGATAGAGCAACGGATTTCTAATCCGTAGGTCCCAGGTTCGAATCCTGGCGGGCGTGCTGCCTTTAGGCAGGTAAGATCAGGAAAGTATTTGCGTGTATTGACCCGCTCCCGCTGGTCGCTTACTCATGGCAAGATGTTGCCGAAGTGCGATAATCGTCCACCCAACCGTGCTTGTCACGACGAAGCTCGAAAGAGCGAAGGCGGATTAATGTCCTCTTTTGAGGACGTCCCGTCCGTATTTTGCACGAATTTTATCAAACGCCGAATCTAATTTCTTGTGTTTTTCCTCGTTGGGATCAGAAAACAGTAATTTCTGTCCACTTCCCGCCGGCGACAGGCCGGAAGTCCCAAAACCCAACAATCGCAAGGGACCCGCGGACTTTTGGTACCACTGATGAAACACTGGGTCAGCTTCGGTCAGGAGTGTTTGAGTCGTATGAGTCGGTTGACCCAGGGTGCGGCTGCGGGTAACGGTTCTGAAGTTGCCGTATCGGAATTTCAGGGTGATTGTTCGGGCCTGAAGTTTTTCTGATCCATGGAGGCATAAAAGGCATCCATGTCGATATGCAGGATAGATCGGAAAAGTTCCACGCAGATATTATAATCCCCGCGGGTGGAGAGCAAAAGACAAAAGAGGGGGGCCTGATCATGGGAAAATCTGCGAAAACATGTGATTTTTCTCTTGCAATTTCCCACAGGATCGTTAGTTTATGGCCGTTTCAGGTCAGTTTAAGGCACATAAGCGACACACGCAGGGAATGAATGTAAAATGGCGATTTTAGTACAAAAATTTGGCGGAACATCGGTTGCGGATGCGGAAAAGATCCGCCGGGCCGCAGGCCGCGCCCTCAAGGCACAACAGGAAGGCAATCAGGTGGTGGTCGTCGCTTCCGCACGCGGCAAGCAAACCGATCATCTCGTCGCTGATGCGATGGAATTGAATCCTAACCCGCCCAAACGGGAGATGGACATGCTGCTCAGTACCGGCGAGCAGCAGACCGTGTCGCTGATGGCGATGGCTTTGCACGCGATGGGGCACAAAGCCATCAGTTTCACCGGCCAGCAGGTTCAGATGATCACCGACGATGCTCACAGCAAAGCCCGTATCCAGAGCATCGGCGCTGAAAAGCTCAAAGAGAAACTGGCCGACGGCTATATCTGCATTGTCGCCGGTTTTCAGGGCGTTGACGCCAACGGAAACATCACCACGCTTGGTCGCGGCGGCTCTGACACCAGCGCCGTGGCGCTGGCGGCGGCATTGGGCGCCGATTATTGCGAAATCTATACCGACGTGGACGGCATCTATACCGCGGACCCCCGCAAATTCCCGAAAGCCGTAAAAATGCAGCAGATCAGCTACGATGAAATGCTCGAACTGGCCTCGCTTGGGGCCGGTGTCATGCACAGCCGCGCCATTGAGTTCGGCAAAAAATACAACGTCAAAATTCATGTCCGCAGCAGCATGGACGAATCGATCGGAACACTAATTACTCATGAGGTACCCCAAATGGAAGGCATTGTAGTATCAGGCGCAACCTGCCAGAAAGACCTTGCAAAATTCGACCTTGTCGGCGTGGCCAACAACCCCGGTAACGCCGCAAGCATTTTTGCCCACCTGGCATCGCATAAAGTCAGTGTCAACGACATTATCCAGACCGAAGTCAGCCCCGAAAAGGCCAACCTGTCGTTCACCGTGGCCCGCTCGGACCTCGATGCGGCCCGGACGGCCATCGATGAGATCTGCGTGAAAGTGCATTGTGAATCTGTGTTCGTTCGCGAAGACATTGCCGAAGTTTCCGTTGTCGGGGTCGGCATGCGGTCGCATTGCGGCGTTGCTGAAAAGATGTTTGAGACGCTCGCCGAGAACAAAGTCAACATTGACTCGATTACGACCAGCGAGATCCGGATTAGCTGTCTGGTGAATCTGGAAGATGTTGACAAAGCTCTGACGGGCGTCTGCGAGGCGTTTGAACTGGACAAACCCGCCGCCGAACGGTCACAACCGTAAAAGGTAACAAGTTAAAAGCTAAAATCCAAAACCATAATGCAAAACTCAAAATGGTACAGTCGGAATTGGTTTTGAGTTTTGACCTGTATTTTTGGCTTTTTGACTTAAACTTTTGACATTGTTTTGTATGCCTAAGAAGCCCAAACATGCGATGAGCAGAACACAGAGGAATGCCCTGATTGCGGCATTCTTCTTTTTTTTGATGCCGGCGTTGATGGTGCTGGATCATCGGTACGGCAGCCGACTTCGCCAGGCCATCGAGCAGGGCACCTATACCGATGCTGATTTCCAAAAATACCACCGCAAGGTCTTTACCGTGCTTGAAGTCATCGACGGCGACACCATCGACATCGACATTCCCGACGGCACGCATGAAGACACCCGCATCCGGCTCATCGGGGTGGACACGCCGGAAACCAAGCATCCGACGGTCGGATTGATGTATTACGGCCCGGAAGCGACCCAATACACCACGCAGCAGGCGCTCGGCAAGCAGGTTACGATTTTGCTGGATACCGTCAGCGACCAGAGGGACCGCTACGGCCGGTTGCTGGCCTACGTTGTCTTAGCCGACGGCAGGGTGCTCA
>Ga0272441_10007354_pt1 | contig 17939 bp, 14 predicted proteins | sample SSMProp6N_FD_193582 | JGI IMG/M metagenome (GOLD analysis project Ga0272441, IMG submission 193582) | Marine sediment archaeal communities from Little Sippewissett salt marsh, Falmouth, MA, United States - SSM-Prop-6N | ecosystem: Environmental > Aquatic > Marine > Wetlands > Sediment ... | reverse complement strand
ATGATACGCAGGTCTAATTATATTGACAAACTGACGCACGCGGGCATACTGAAGGAGAGGTGAAAATGCACATAGACGCGAACACGCAAACATACTGCATATTCGGAAATCCGGTAAGGCACTCTTTCTCGCCCGCGATTCACAACGCCGCCTTCAGGGAGCTGGGAATAAACGCGCTCTATTCCGCGTTCGAGATTGAATCAATAGGTAAAGGCGTTGATGCAATGCGGGCCCTGGGCATAAAGGGCGCGAGCGTTACAATCCCGTTCAAGCGGGACGTGATGCAGTACATTGACGAGATCGATGACACTGCAGGGCGTATCGGTTCTGTAAACACACTGGTTAACACAGACCAGGGAATCAGGGGATACAATACTGACGGAGAGGGCGCGCTCATGGCGCTTGAGAGCGCGGGCATACACGCGCGGGACTCCAGGGTGCTCATTATCGGAAACGGGGGATCAGCCCGCGCAATAGCCTTTACCCTCGCGAAAAGGGACGCAGGTATTGTAATATGCGGCAGGAACCGGGAAAGGGTCACGGCGCTGGTGGAGGATATGAGGAAAGAGCATGCAGGAGCGGAAGGCATGACACTTGACAGGCTTGACCCGGAATTCATGAAGGGAATAGACATAATTATCAATACAACACCGGTGGGCATGTACCCGGACACTGATGCATGCCCGATTGACACAAAACTTGTCATGGAAAGGCACGCGGTATTTGACATCATATACAGGCCCGCGCAAACACGGCTCCTTGCTGATGCGTTGAAAAAGGGTTGCACAACAGTAATGGGAAGCGCCATGCTCCTGTACCAGGGGGTCCGCCAGTTCGAGATCTGGACCGGGATGGAAGCCCCGGTGAACCTGATGTCTGAAATACTTGAAAACGAGCTTGCAAGGGACAGGGAATGACAGGGACAGGAACAGATGATTGAAAAAAGACTGGCCCGCCTTGTAAACAACGAAAAAAGTACTGTCTATTCAGGATACACCCCTGACGCGGTAAAGGGGCTCGCCATGTTACTTGGAAACCCTCAGGACTCTATACCCGCTGTACACATAGCAGGCACAAACGGAAAGGGATCTGTCGCGCACATGTTAGATTCCATAACAGGGAAGGCCGGGCTGCGCACGGGCCTGTACACCTCCCCTCACCTGCTCCGGATAAATGAACGAATACGCATAAACGGAAACGAGATACAGGACAATGAAATGTCTGCCTGCCTTGATGAAATTGAAAATGCAGTGACAGCGGAAAAAGGGCCCGCGCCAACATGGTTTGACGTGCTCACGCTCATTGCCTTTATGCATTTCAGCAGGCAAGGCGTAGATATCGCAATAATTGAAGCGGGCCTGGGTGGAAGGCTTGATTCAACAAATATCCTGAATCCAGTGTGCACGGTAATCACGGACATCTCACTTGACCACACAGGAATACTGGGTGCGGACCTGGCCGCGATTGCATCGGAAAAGGCGGGAATAATAAAAAGGAACACGCCACTTGTCACCTCGAACAATGAGGGACCTGTATTCGGGGTTCTTGAGAAAAGGGCCGTAGAGCTTGACGCGGAATCAAGGGTTATGGGCAGGGATTTCCAGGCCCGGGGAGTACGGAAATATGAACAGGGGCTCGTGTTTGATTTCACAACTTTAAGGAGAGGAAATGAGACAGGACTGAAGGACCTGGCCCTGCCCCTGGAATCTCCTGTTCAGGTAAGGAACGCATCCCTTGCTGCTGAAACAGCAATTATACTGAAGGACCACTTTCCGGTGATTGACACGAAATCCGTGCGCGAAGGCCTTGCGCGGGTACAAATACCCGGAAGGATGGAGACGCTTTCAAAAGATCCGGCTGTGCTGTATGATCCGGCGCACAACCCGGCATCATTCAGTGCCCTGTTCAGCGCAATGGAACAATACAGTAACATGAGCATAACAATAATATTTACACTCATGAAGGACAAGGACGTGCAGGGAATAATGCGCATGATAGCGGATTCAGGCTTCAGGGCCGTGTATTACAACCTGGATGACCCCAGGGCTTTTCACGCGGAAACAGGACATGTCCCCCCTCTCCATGGAGTGGCTGATAATATTGAAGAACTGCGGGATATGATCAGGAGCAGCCCGGGGGCACAGGACATGTACCTGTTTACAGGTTCAACCCGGCTGTATAAAACAGCGCGCGACTTCTGTGAAAAGCAGAAATAATTCTTGAAACAGGTGGACATGACTGTCATAATATATGCACATGAGCATGCGGGTGTGAAATGGAAAAAAAATCAGATTATAAAGATTACCTGGTAGAGATAAGGGACAGCATAAAGTCATATCTTGACGAGAGCGCCACGCGTGAGGACACAGTGGCCGAGTACAGGCGTCTTTTGCGTGAATACAGGCGATACAGGAAGAGCAATACCGCAGATGTCAGGAAGGGCACGGTAAACGGCATACTCTATCATCACAACGTGTCCAATTTTTCAAAGCTTACTGCACTGTTTTCCATAAAGGGCGGGGAAATTACTGACATTGGGGTCCATGGAGACACAACAGCCCTTGAGGGCATAAAGGGTGTTCTACTGGAAAAGTCTGACACCCTGCAGGACAGGGCTCTGAGCAGTACTGTTCTTGAAAAGAGAGAGGACATCACCTACACCCTGTACGTTTACAGCTTTGAATCCGGAGACAGGCGCATAATTGCTGCAGCATTATCTTCATCATACTATTTCAGGGACAGTGTATTCAGGCACCTGTGCGAATTTATATACAGGCTGTTTATTACGCAAGAAAGGGGCACAGGGCCTGAAGTCTTCGACACTGTAGCAATAATGACGGACGATTTTAATGAATTTTTTGAAGATTTACAGGGAAACAGTGCTGTTGCGCAGGTCTATATTATCAGGAACTATAACAGGATTTTCAACCGCATGGACACTCACAATATGATCGAGGCAGCAGGCTTTATCAGGCGTTCCCTCATGGACTACTATCCCGCGGGCGTGAGGCTCAACATGCCGGCGCCATGGATATATATTATCACGTACACTGACCACGATGTTGAGCAGCACCTTGAAAAGTCAGGTGTCACTCTCAGGTACAAGGACATTACCCTGCCCTACAGGAAAAAACAGATAGAGATCAACAGCAGTGCGCCTGTGCATGTGTTCCTGAATGATGTGTACTCATTTGAAAGCGAGGTAATTGAAGGGGACAGGACTGGATGAGAAATAAACAGGTTGTTGTAATAGGCGGCTCACAGGACACGGAGAATCATGATACAGCGTACAGGATAGGCGAGCACATAGCCCGGAAAGGTTATACGCTCATTACAGGCGGAAGGGGCGGTATCATGGAATCAGCCTCCCGGGGCGCGTATGAGTCCGGCGGCACAGTGATAGGCATACTGCCATCAGCGGGCCTGGATGACGCAAACAGGTACTGTACTGTGGTAATACCAACAGGTATCGGTTACGCCAGGAACGTGATCAATGTACTGTGCGCTGATATAATAATTGCAGTTGGCGGAAAGGCGGGAACACTTACGGAACTCGCGTACGCGTGGAACTATAAAAAGCCGATAATAGCGTGTACCTTTATCAAGGGATGGAGCAGTTCAATTCCTGAGCAGGGAATTGATGATCGTGAAGGGGGACGCGTGTTTCGCGCGGGAAGCATACAGGAGGTTTTCAGCCTGCTTGACGGATTTTTCAGATCAGAATAGCTCCTGCTTCAGCATATCAGCGTATCTTTGAAGTTCGTCCTTTTTCAGTACCTTTATTTCATCCTTATCAATTTCAATAATACCGGCACCTGAAAGGTATTCCGCGCCGTGCCTGGCAATGGAACCCGCGTCAGTGCGCATTTTGTATCCCTTTTCTGTCATCAGTTCCCTGATATTATTCTTAAGCCTGCTCTTTTTAAGTGAAAAGCCGCTGTCGCATATTACCCCGGACACGAGATAGTGGGGATATATCCTGCTGTCCTTCTGCCAGATATTACGGATAATGCTGGAAAGGCCGATCGTGAGGTGCGGCTGACGGGTGTATTCAGACAGGTACAGGGGTTTTGAAAAGTGTACTGATACATCTTGATTCAGCAGTTTACGAAGGGAAATCCGTTCCCCTGGCCGGTTTTCAGGTATGCCCGCGTATGATATCTCAATTGGCACAAGAACGATCTCAATAGTATGGCGGTACATGGATTCAGTAATAAATGAAAAGAAATTCTTGAGGGCCTCGTCTTCACCGCCCTTTTCCGCGTAACCTGGAAAATAGAGAAAGGGAACACCATGCTCAACAAGGACATCCAGGTAGCTGCTGAGTATCTCCCTGTAGAGAATATTCGGGAGCCTGCCGGGATCAACAGTAAATCCCCCGGCATGGCGTAACATGAAAGACCGGATTTTCCCGGAAACAGCCCTGCTGCTCACGCAGAAGCGTGGAAAAGGGAGCTTTTTCATGCTGATAGCGTTTATCAGGTGTACAAAGTCATATTCTGTTCTGTACCTGGGAACATATATTACATGGGCAGTGGGTTTTACTGAGCGGATCTCATCGAACTTTCCTGATACAGTGGCGCCGGATTTTCTAAGCAAAAGGGCGCCGGTAATGTTTATGAAACGCAAACAGAAAATGAACATTGATTTGTAAAGGGAGTTGTAGGCGTCAATTATGGAATCAGCATACATGCGGGCCAGTGAATGCATGCCCTTTGCAAAGTTGCCCTTTTTGATGCTGTTTATGATCTTAAGTTCACGCCTGGCAGAGGTGTCCGCGGACCCGGAAATCCCGGTTTCGTACATCCTGAGGTTTTCAATGATCCAGGACGAATCGCTTTTTACTGATCCGGCCTCCCCTGTATAGGCTTCAACTGTCTTATTTACTATTGCGTCCCTGAAAACAGTTCCCCTGACAGCTTCAAGGCCGCGCTTCCTGTCAGTAATCTGTATTTTGGTTGAGAAATAGAGATCGTAAAAGGTGTCCGGGTTCTTTATTGTTTCAATCAGAAGAGACGGGTCCTTTTTGTTGAGTAGTACCTCGTAGAGTGAACGGTAGACCGGGATTGATATATTGTTCTGCTCCGCGAGCTCAATAAGGGGCTCAATTGCATATGCGCCTTCAGCAAGATAGTGCAGGTTCTCGCTCATTTTTTCAATGACATGCGCGGGCCTGAAACGGAGAGCTACACGGTCAGTAAGGCCCAGCCTGCCCTGCTTCTGAAGAAGCTGATTTGATATATCTTTTCCGAAGCGCCTGTTCCTGCTGTGTTCACTGAGGGCTGTAGCGACAAGGTCACCGAGCCCTGATATATCAACAACGGTTTCGGGACGGGCCTGGAAGAGCCCGGCAAGGCGGAGCATCTCCTTGAGTGATTCTGAAATAAGGGCACCGCCCAGGTTGTCTCCGCATTTTGGAAGTATGCTTATCATACCGGCTGCAATAGCGGCGGGATTTTTCAGTGTTCCGCCGAGCTCCACACCCGTAATGTCATCCGTATACCTGCACTGGATATAGCTGTTTGAGATAAGGCTGACAAAGAGCCCGCTTGATTCACTGTTTTTGCCGGCCACATTAAGGCAGGTGTGGAATTTATCAGACACCTCTTCAGCGTGACTGGGGCCGTAGATCGCGGTAATGCGGTCACCCAGGCATGGAATGGCCCTGGAGATTGCGCGGGATATTGTCATGATCTCATTGTTTACCCTGCAGAAGCCCTTTGAGAGGTATGCGGCATCAGCATTTTCCGGAAGATATTTCGAGATTTTTTGAGAAATATCGTATACTACCTTTGACGGGGTCGCGATAAGCACTGCATCACAGTCAGTAACACACTCCCTCACAGATGATGTTGCAGTAATGTTGCCCGGTAGTTTACGGCCCGGCAGGTAGCCTGTGTTTTCGTGCTGATTGTTTATGGAAGCGACAACGCTTTTTTCATAGGCCCACATAAGGATGTTGATGTCAGGGTGATTTTCTGCGATCACGCACGCGACAGCAGTACCCCAGGAACCGGCCCCTATAACAGCTAATTTATTTATTGATTCACTCATGACAATTTACACATTATAAAATATACGAATGCGTAACCATGACAGTCTGCATGGTTACGCAGTATCAGAAAAATCAGTAATATGCTGCAGCAAGGTTAACAGCAGGAAAAGCTGAACTAATGCTGCAGTAGAGGGATAAACCTACATGTATTCGAGGTAATCCTTGAGCTTTCGGGCACGTGTGGGATGCCGCAGTCTTCGAAGTGCTTTTGCCTCAATCTGCCGTATCCTTTCCCTGGTCACCTTGAAGACGTACCCGACCTCTTCAAGTGTATGAGAATAGCCGTCATCAAGGCCGAATCTCATCCGTATTACCTTCTGCTCTCTCGCGGGAAGGGTGCTCAACACGGAATTTATCTGCTCATGAAGAAGACGGTAAGCCGCTGTATTGACAGGAGAGTCAACGTCCTTGTCCTCGATAAAGTCGCCAAGGAGTGAATCCTCCTCCTCTCCCACTGGTGTTTCAAGTGAGATAGGTTCGCGTGAAACGTTTTTCACGGCCTTGACCTTGCTTACGGGCCAGCCCAGCCTGTCAGCGAGTTCCTCGGGAACAGGTTCGCGTCCGAACTCCTGCTGGAACAGGCGTGTCTCACGCATGATCTTGTTTATCTGTTCGATCATGTGAACAGGAACCCGTATTGTCCTTGCCTGGTCAGAGATGGCGCGCGTGATTGCCTGGCGTATCCACCAGGTAGCATAGGTCGAAAACTTATATCCCTTCTTGTACTCGAACTTGTCAACAGCTTTTATCAGGCCGATGTTGCCCTCCTGTATGAGGTCAAAGAAGTGCATGCCGCGGTTAGCGTATTTTTTCGCGATTGAAACCACGAGCCTGAGGTTGGCGTTTATAAGTTCCTGCTTTGCGATTGAAATTTTCCTGAGGCCAAGGGATATCTGCTTGCCCCATTCAACAATATTATCAGCAGAAGAACCTGCCTCCTGCTCTATCCTGCGGATCTTCCGCTCATTATTACGAATGTCCTTTACGACCTCAAGGAGCTCATCCTTGTTGCTGAGCTTAAGGTTTTTGACTATCTTGTTGACTTCTTCGCCTTTTTCGAGCTTGCGCGCGTAATGTTTGAGTTCCTTGATGTCCATGGTATATTTTTTCTCGATTTCCTGGAAAAAGTCCTGTGTGTCCTTGATCCTGCTTACCATGGAGCGTATTTTACTGGATATTTTGCCTATTTCAGTCTCATTGATGTCAATCCCGACCACTGCCTGCGATATTTTATCATTCGATTCATCGATCTTTTTCAGGTACTCATCGTGCTTTTTAGAGCCCGCATCCAGTTTTTTCATCTTGTTCTGGTACTGGATGATCCTGTTGTCCTCTTCAATTATTACCTTCATGTTCTCGGTGTACCTTGATTCGAGTTTTGTGAGGTCTATTGAAGAGAAATAGTAGAGGCGGTTGACCCTCATTAAATCTGTAAGCTTGATCTTGCCTGAATTGACCTTTGAGTGGTTCTTGATAAGGTCATTAACGAGAAGGTTTGAGTTGAGAACGGTTTTTTCAATAAGTGTTTCACCGTCCTCGATCCTCTTTGCAAGGTCCACCTCCTGGTCTCCGGAGAGAAGTGATACCTTGCCTATCTCCTTGAGGTACAGGCGAATGGGGTCATCAATATGTGATGAGTCATCAGATGTGGAAACGGTCTTTTTAGCGGATGCAGTTTTTTTCTTTTTGGGAGGGGCCACAGGCGCCTTGCGCGTGGATTCCTCAACAACTTCAATGTTCAGCTGGTTAAGAAGTATGAATATATCATCAATTTTATCCGAGTTCAACAACTTCTCAGGGAGAATGTCGTTAATCTCGTCATAGGTGATTTCATTATTGGATTTGCTTATTTCAATCAGTTTTTTTACTTCCGGAATACTTTCCAGAACAATTTCGTTTTTACTCATGAGTATGATGTTCTCCTATGATATAATTGAAAATTTTCATAACTTCATGTTACATGAAGTCCGTATATAAATACTCTTTTAAAAAATGCTATAGTGCGAATATATAGTGAAATTATCGGTTGCCCTGTATATAGTTAGAATACTTTTCCCGTTCACGTCTGAGTATTTCCAGTTCAGCTATGTGATTCTGCATTGTGCTGGTGCCGGATTGTTTTATGGTTTGAACTATGGTTGATATCCTGGTGTCTATTTCATGTAGCTTGATATTTACGTAAATTTCTTTATATGCCGAGTCAGGATCCTCCAGTGTGAATTCTTCATTAAGAACCCTGTTCAGAAAATCCATTTCTGAATCGTCCTGAAAAAAGTCAAACATTTTATTAATATGAAAAGATTCTCCTGTTTTGTGCAGGTGGACCAGCCTGCTGAAGATATTCCTTGAGATGTCATCGGTAATTTTATCCTTAGAATAGTCAAAAACAGCCTTTTCAATAAGATCAGGATACCGGCACAGCAGTGTAACAAGATCCCTGTAGCTCCGGGTAAAGAAATCAGCATGACCCTCAGGCTTATTATTACTGACAGAGCTTACAGGGGCGTTTTTGTTTCCAGTATACCGCCTGTAGTCCTTTCTGAGAGAATTTTCATCAAGCCCTGTGCGGGTGGCAATGTTTTTCAGAAATTCGCTCCTTTCTGTTTCATAATCAGCCCATGATACTACATCAAACAGCATTTTAAGCTTATGGGCCATTGGGACCTCACCTTCCATATTGAGTATGCGGTTGATACTGAAATCCGCAGGCCTGAGAGCGCTGTCTACAATATGCATAAATTCACGTGGACCTTTCTCTTTTATGTAGTCAAAAGGATCACCCTCGGGAAGCATGGCAACCCTGATCTCAACACTGATTTCTTCATGGAATTTCAGGGACCTTACTGCTGCATTGTCACCTGCAGCGTCAGCGTCAAAAAGCATGATAATCTCGCTGCAATAGCGCGAAAGTTCCTTTACCTGCTCCAGAGTCAGTGCCGTGCCCAGTGGCGCGATTACGTTCTTGAAACCGGCCTGGTGGCAGCCTATAACGTCAAGATAACCTTCAACCACTATGGCCCTGTCATTTTCGCGTATATGGTCCCGGGCAATGTCCAGTCCGTACAGGACATTCCGCTTTTTAAAAACATCTGATTCTGGTGAATTCAGATATTTGGGATTCGCGTCTCCGACTATTCTACCGCCAAACGCGATGACCCGGCTGTTTCTGTCAAATATGGGGAAGATTACCCTGTCCCTGAAACTGTCGTATGAACCTCCCTTTTCCCGTTTTTTTGAGGATTTTAGAAGTCCTATTGATTCCGCAAGTTTGAGATCAGCCCCGTGCTTCATCAGGTTAGTAAGAAGGAAGTCCCATGAATCAGGAGAATATCCAAGCTGAAATTCATTTATACTTTCAGCTGAAACGCCGCGTCCTGTAAGATATTCATATCCCCTCTTGCCATGGGGCGAATTAAGATATTTATGATATAACTTTAACGCATAGTTGTTCAGCCTGCGTATGTTTTCATAGTATTCGTTTTTACCGCTGTCCTTATCATCATGGATCTCAATGCCCACGAGCCTTGAAACGTATTTTACGCTCTCTGGAAAAGTGAGGCCCTCAATGCGCGAAATAAACGAAAAAACGTTTCCGCCTGCATGGCAGCCGAAACAGTAAAAAATCTGTTTAACAGGAGAAACAGTAAAGGACGGTGTCTTTTCCTTGTGAAAAGGACAGAGGCCAACAAAATCCTTTCCCTTTTTCTTGAGTGTTGGAACGTAATTTTTTACTATCTCTTCAATACGGGCCTTTTCCCTGATTAAGTCTATAGTCTCATCGGGTATTCGCAAATTAACACCATAATGATTTCTGATTAATTATAATTTCTTATCATCTTTAAGAGGATCAGGAAGTTAAATTAAGTATTTACTAAATTTATATATAATAAAAAAATTAAGTATCGTCAATACAATTGTAGATATTTTTATGATATTTGTTCAATAAAAGAGAAAAATATGGTATTTATAAAATATTTATTACTTAACTTATTGAAAGCAAAAATTATCTTTTGAGATCCCGCCGCCTTCGGCGGCGGGATTCATGATTATCAGCAACCTGGTAACGTGAATGTATTAAAATGCATGGGATACCCCGCCGCCTGCGGCGGCGGTAATGATGTGAATCAGCAAAACGATAATGTGTGTGTAAACAGGAACAGGATTCCGGGCTGTCCGGAAAGCCCACTAACACCCAGAGGGGGCACTATCCTGGAATTTAAAAGTCCCCCTTAGGGGGATTTAGGGGGTTAATTGAAAGCAAAAATTATATTATGCACTCCTGCCGCCTGCGGCGGCGGGTTTCATGATTATCAGCAAACTGGTAACGTGAATATATGAAAATGCACAGGATACCCCGCCGTCTGAGGCGGCGGGTTTCATGATTATCAGCAACCGGGTATCGTGAATATATGAACATGCTAAGGATTCCCCGCCGCATGAGCGGTCGCGTAATAGTGCATAATGTTGAGTTTTAAAATTAAATTTACTTATGAAGAAAAAATCCTTTTAATATTAGTATAAAGAATAACAGGTTGTCGATAAGAATAATACAGCCTATTCCCGGGCAGGAATAATTATTAAAACGGAAGAATAAAATGAAGAAATACTATCTTGGAATACTTGTACTTATCTCGATTTTCATGATGAATAACAGCATCATTAAAGTGTCAGGAGCGGATGATCATGCAGTGAATGAAAAAACTGATGTGAAAACGGTAAGCACTGATGTGAAAAGTTCACGAAACACGGAAGAGTACGGTTTTCCGGATTTCTACCGCGGAATATACCTGAATGTAGCTTCAGCACGTAACATGAAAAAACTGGCGAGCTTTGTGGAAATGGCAAAGAGATCACACATTAATACATTTGTAATGGATGTTCAGACATCCCGCTACCGTGAGTGCGTGGTACCACTGGAAAACGTGGAATACTGCATAAAAAATGGAATACATCCGGTCGCGAGGATCGTGGTTTTCCCTGAAGGGCTGAAGTCATATCCTGTGCCTGAATGGCTTATTGAAAAGAAGATGAAAATAGCTGAGAGCGCGTGCAAAAACGGTTTCAGGGAGATACAGTTTGACTATATAAGGTTCAATGATTCAAAACGTCTGCGTTACCTGACCAGGCAGAAAAGGTATGAGTTTATAGAGGGCTTTCTTGCCAGGGCGGGGAAAAGGCTGAAAAAGTATGACGCAAAAATCGCTGCTGACGTGTTCGGTCGTATACCACTTAACAGGGGTGACATTATTGGACAGAGGATGGAAGGCCTGGACAGGGTCGTTGACATCATATGCCCGATGGCATACCCTTCACATTACACATGGAGTAAAAAGCTGCAGCACGATCCTTATTATACAGTGCACTGGACATCATCACAGGCCAAGAAAAGGACAAATCACGCACAGATCGTGACATATATACAGGCATTCCAGATTAAGCTGGGAAGTATGAGCTTTGAAAAATATATTGCTGAACAGATACAGGCGGTACATGATTCAGGGGTTAAAGGATACTTTCTGTGGAATGCAGCTCAGAAATACACTGTGCCTCTGAGAGTCACAAGGCAGTTCTATTCCAGTCCTGTGTCGCAAAGGGAAAAGACTTCCCGGGAAAAAGCAGAGGACAGGTCATAATGCAGAAGCCGGCTGCTACCGGTATCTTTCAAAATCAACAGTATAATAAGTGGCGTTATCTTCACCTGAGCGCGCTGTAATAACAACAACACGGTCCGCAGGCACGTTAAAATAGAAAAAATTGGGTCTGGGCTGCTGTATGTTGTTCAGCTTAGTATACCTGCCTGCGCGTTCGTCAAGCACCCATTTCTCAATAATAAGGAGGTGCCTGTTGCGGTCAATTTTGGCGTGAAAATACTTCTGCTGCGAGTCAAGTCCGGTTGTTGTCCTGCCCTGCTCTACCTTGTCTATGAACACCCTGTAATAAGTGCGCCTGTCAGTCTCGGGAGAGCTTATACTGTCATTGTACACAACAAGCCTGAGGTTGTATTCTGAAGGTTTTTTGTAGTGTTCTGTCCCTCCTGTGTGCCTGTCATAACCGGCGCATCCCGCGCATATGAACAGGGCAATTGTCAGAAGTAGAGGAAATATTCGATTCATCTGGTCTCCTTTACATTTTTCATTTCACTTCAAGTGTAAAAGAATAGGGATTTTCATAATTATCTCTTCTGGATTCAATTATGATGTAACCCTTCCTGTCAATCATTTCAGTCAGTACAGCGTCAGCATTGTCCTTTACTGTAACGCTCTTAATGATGTATCCGAGCGGGTCAGTAATAGAAAGGCGCAGTTCCGCCCCCTGTGCGCCTGTAATTGTTATCTTCAGGCGGACACGTGTTTCATAATCAAGAAGGTAGTAGTCTTTGTCAGCACGGGCTGAAACATATCCGAAAACGGTTGAGGATGTAACGGGTGTTGCCGTGTTCCTGGTGTTGTTCGGTTCGATCTCCATGAACTGGGAATCGTCAAGAGGTGTTAAACGGAGTTCATAACCGGAATTGTCAGGAACAGGATGCCTGGCTGAAACAGTTATGTACACGCCGCCCTCCAGGGCAAGGTCAGGATGTATCTCTCTGTCGCAAATCGCGCAGTTGTCAATTTCAGCTGCTTTTTCCATGTTGCTGTCATGGACAAAAATCCTGCTGTCAAAAGTCCCCTTGTGAAGGAGCTCCAGCCTGTAGAGATGCTGTTCATCAGGGAGACGGGAGTAGAAGATGTCCTTATCATCACCGGATGAAAGTGAGCCGGATATAAAGGGACCGGACATCGAAGTGGCTGTGCTGAAACTGTTGTTAGGCTCCATTTCCATGAGCGGATCCTTGTCACGCGTACGTACGCTTAAGGTGTAAGTGTCAGTTTCATTTGAGCTGTATCCTTCTGACGCGACAAGAATATAGTAATTACCGCTCTGTGTAATACCCACACCGCGCATCTGTTCTCCCGCACCGGGACCTGAGGTGTTTGATGATATTATAAGGCCCTGTTCACGGTCATAGAGCTGTAACAGGGAATTTATGCCGGGTACGCCTGTAAGTTCAAGGTCAATAAGCACAGCCTGTTTATCACCGGTATCCACAGTAAGAACATACCAGTCTTCCTCACGCGCCGGGTGGGTTGAATCGTTGTTGAGACGGTTAAACGAAGGGGAAAAATAACCTGTTATATCACCTTCAGTACTTATAATGTCAGCGTTTTCCGGGGTATCATTGGGTTCTGTCTCTTCAGTTACGGGATCTGCATCCAGGGCAGACACAGTGAGTGTGTATGGCGTGTCAATATTACCCTTCCTTGTATCGCGTTCACCGTGGCAGATTTCAATATAATATCTTCCAGGCCCGGCAAAAACATTGATTACTGATTCAGGGGATGATTTTCTCCTGTCATCTATCCATTTGAGAAGCATGGGCGTGCCATTGTCCTTCCATATCTTTATTGCGTGATTCACGCCCTTGATCCCGGTCAGGTTCGCACTGATGATTGATTCATGATCAATCTCAAGCGCGTATATGTCCCTGTCCGTGGATGAACCAATGTGCCCGGAAACCGGCCTGTCTACCTGTATTATATTTGCTGATGAAAAGGAACCGTTATCTTCGACCTCGACATGCTTGCGCGCCCTGCATGAAAGAGTGAATGCTGTAAAGAATACTGTAATTGCAACGGAAATATATTTCATCGGTTACCCCTTTTCAGGATTTCATGAATTTTCTACAGGTGAATGAATGAATTGTCAAATATAATTAATATGCACGCGGACGGAGCGAAAGCTTATATTTCAGATATGTCCGTAAAGGAATATGTTTATAAGCCTAGCGACAAAATATGCCCCTATCAGAAGGAATGCGGGTATTGTCATTATAATCGTGAGGAGTTCCGTTTTTTTGACAACGTTATCCTCATAAACCTTTTTACCGAAAAAATTATAATGATAAAATTCAGGGTCCCTGGCCCGCTGAATGATTTTTCTGATAATTGCAACTTTTACGCCGAGAAGCACGAACATGACAAAGCCTGAGAAGGTCCAGAGTATAACATTGAGATTGAGACCCCGGATCATCTGTGGACGCAGTAGCGCGTATATGCTTAATATTATGGATGAGGCAACATTTGTCAGTGTTGTTACCAGAAATCCATTAAAATACTTTTTACTCCTTGTATGAAAATACTGAATTATGTATATACTGTGAGATATTACAGATACTGCAAGGAGTAGTAATAGAATATATAGAGTCATTTTGCTTATAATCCCGTCAGTATCACAATAATTAAATTAAAATAATAATGTCAAGGAAGTTACTGAACAGTACAGGCAGGTACTGCGCGGGGATATTTACCGGCCAAGCCTTCGCAGCACATTCCGGGCGCGGATGTTATCAGGGTCATGCTTTACTGCGAGTTCCGCGTACATGCCGGCCTTTTCCCTGTTCTCATGTTTAAGGTAGAGTTCGGAAAGAAGTGAATAAGATTCAGCGTGTGCCGGATCTATCTCAATGACTTTGAGAAAACTGTCCCGGGCCATCCTGTCAGCGTTCTTTTCAGGTTTATCTCCAGCGGACCTGTACAGGAACATTCCAAGCAGATAATGAACCCGCGCTGAATCCGGGTAAACTTTCACGGCCTCCCTGCTGTACCTGATACCGTCCTTTCTGTATGATATCCGCATTTTATGGGGGAGATGCAGGTCATAAACCTGGCGGTACCTTATTTCCGCCATGTGGCGTAACAGGGAAAAACGGTCAGCGTTGTCATATATGCGATCAATGTGCCTGTAAGACCCGGAAAGTTCCCTGAACGCGAACTCGTACATGCCCTGGCTGAAATAGATTAGTCCCAGCTGAAGATGTGATTCAGGATGATCACTGTCACAGGCAAGGGCTTTTCTGTATTCCGCAATTGCCTTTCCTTTATCTCCTGAAGCGAGGTAATAATCCCCGCGTGATTTATGGATATAGGCATTACGTGAATAATTATCAGCGAGTTTCTGAACAACCCTGGAATTGTCAGTGGCGAGCCTGAAATTGCCGTTTCCTATAAGCATGGGGCCGAAAGAGCTGCTCTGGAAAAGGGTGGTTACATTGATCTTTGCCGTAACAAGGTTTTTACTATCAATTATATAGAGTATACTGCCCCTGTGAAGGCCTTCGGGATCTGAGAGACGCACTGTAACACGGCTCTTAGCCTGGGCCCTGCCGAGCATGTCCTTTTCATCGATCTCGGTCTTTGATGAGAATGAAACAACCCTGCCTTTGATCACAGCGCTGGCGCCGACCACATCAGACTGAGAAAAAAATATCTTTAAACGGTTCTGAACACCCTCATCAAGAGTCACTGCAAGTGTAACAGAAAATGTGGTTAAAATTAAAGCTGTTATAATAAAAAAAAGCCTGTATGTTGTTCGATAATTCATTACTTTATAAACCTTAAGGGATTTAAAGGGGTAACGTATTTTCTGAGTTCAAAATGCAGATGGGCGCCTGTTACTGCGCCTGTCATGCCTGAAAGCGCGATTTTTTCACCCCTTGATACCATCTGACCTTTACGCACATGATTTTTACTGTTGTGAGCATACACTGTAATATATCCCCTGTCATGCCTGAGTATAACAACACGGCCGTATCCATATTTCCATCCGCTGAAAATCACCCTGCCGGCTGAGGCGGCCCTGATAACAGTACCGACATTGGCGCTTATGTCAATTCCGCAGTGGAAACTGTTTTTGCCGGTAAAGGGATCTTTCCTTGTGCCGAATCCTGAGGTGATGCGGCCCCTGAGCGGCCATGACAGTGAAATGCGGTTATTCTTTGAACTGATCTTTTTGCCCGCGCGTGAAACAGACGCGGTAGCACTGTATTTGCGGCTAACTGCTTCGGGAATAAATATTTTATTCCCGACTGCAAGGTACCTTGGCCTGATATTGTTTGACTTTATTATTCTGTCAGCCGGCACCCGAAACCGCGCTGATATATGCGAAACGGTATCACCTTTTTTTACACGGTAGTAGATACCTTTTTTAGAGGGGATCATGATTTTTCTACCGGGTTTCATCATGTCCGGGTTTTTAATATTATTAATGGAGATTATAAGGGTGTGACTCACCCTGTAACGCTGCGCGATGTTCCAAAGGTTGTCATTTTTCTTTATTGTATAACTGACAGTGTGCCACCTGGGGTCCTTTTTCCTGAGCTCGGCAATTACGCGTGAACGGCTCACAGACCTGTTTCCGGGAGGAGAATTAACAGAAGAAGGATTGTATTCGGTTATGGTGTCATCAAATGAATCATCATAAATTATAAGCCCCTGCCCGGTTTCGGTGTCTATCTGCGGCTGGTCAGATTCCATGGTAAGGTTCCTGATTATCAGGGAATCCTCGATATTCACGAATTCAGAAGATACGACAGGAGCGCTCTTCCCTGAAAGGGAAGATGAAGAAATTACAATCAGGGCAGCAGGTATGCATACCATTTTTAAAAAAAATCGCGTATTACCATTCATATTATTAAATTCGGAATATCGCGTAATTATCTTAAAGTAATAACCGGGATACGGGACAGTTGCTGCAGGTAAAAAATATGAGGCCGGGTGATACAGGACACGGGATCGAGGTGCAAAGTGCGAGTATCAGCGCCTGTATTTCCAGTCAACGCCCTTATTGTCCATGTAGCGCTCAAATTCATCAGAAGATGTAAAGTAGAGTATATAGGGGGAATCAAAGTATTCACAATCCCCGTCTTCAGAGCCGTGGTCCCTGCATATCTTTGGCCTGTCAGGATAGATTGAGCACCTGAGGTCTTCAGAGAGTGCGTCACAGGGGCTCCTGAATTCAACATACCATTTCCTGTCATGGTCAACAAAAACATTAACGTCCCTGTGGTTAAGGTACCAGCGTATATAATCGCAGGATTTTTTTGTTGTGGGGCGCTCAATCTCTATAGCTACATAGTGGCAGCATTTTGCGCCGCATTTTTCGCACGGGGGCTGATATGTATTATCTGAAGCAGTCATGGCTTTTGATTAATCAGGGTCATAAAATTTGTTACATTTCCCCAGTATTACGGGCATGTGTCAAATAAAAATCCTGAATTCTTTTATATTGACTAATTATTGCACATTCGTGCATCATGGCATAATCAATACCTTCTCCGGCTTGAATTTTATAAGATTATCAGCACAAGGCAATGTTTGTAAAACAGAAAAAATATCCGCTGATTATTGCGGTCTTCATAATAATTTTATGCTCATTCGCAAACGCGCGGCAGCTCAGTGATTTTGTACTGAAAAATAAAAAAGAAGGCTGGTATCCAACAGGCGTGCCCATGATCAGGTATAATACTGATGACGGATTCGGGTACGGGATACGCACGGTAATCTACAATAATGGATACGCGGAAGAACCCTATTTTAATTTTTCGCCCTATTTCCACATGTTCTCCATTCAGCTTTTTCAGACAACCCAGGGGAAAAGAGAGTTCACCCTTAAAACGGACATGCCATATTTCCGTAAAACGCGCATGCGCGTATTCACTTCATTCTCATATGCTGAAGAGCAGAATGCAAACTATTTCGGTTCAGGACCGGAAAGTATGCGTCTCACAGGGAAGGACGGAAAGGAGTACCTGGATTATGAAGACTATAAAAAGGAATTCCTGATAGGCTACGGGAGCGGAGGCGAATACTACAAGTACAATAAATATACAATAATGCGTCCTGATATGGACCTTTACGGTTATTATGAAATTTTTGATGACATAAAGATAATGGCAGGGCTCCGATTCAGGTATACCAGGGTTGATCCCTGGGGAGGACGAAGTTTTGATATTGACGATGACAGAAATAATACACACCTGTCCGATGTTGTATCAGCACCTACCCTT
>Ga0272441_10007353_pt1 | contig 17940 bp, 14 predicted proteins | sample SSMProp6N_FD_193582 | JGI IMG/M metagenome (GOLD analysis project Ga0272441, IMG submission 193582) | Marine sediment archaeal communities from Little Sippewissett salt marsh, Falmouth, MA, United States - SSM-Prop-6N | ecosystem: Environmental > Aquatic > Marine > Wetlands > Sediment ... | reverse complement strand
GGGATTGATGCGGTATTATGTGAAGTTGAGGTCGATGTCGGCAAGGGAGGATTTGAAAAGACCACCATCGTGGGGCTACCCGATGCTGCGGTAAAGGAAAGTATCGACCGCGTTCGCAGCGCCATTACTAACTGCGGGTACTCATTCCCCAAGGCAGCCAGCATCGTCAACCTGGCGCCGGCTGACATAAAAAAAGAAGGCCCCAGCTTCGACCTACCGATTGCAACCGGAATGCTGCTGGGCCAGGGCATTATTGCCACTGACAAAGTCCACGAAACCGTTATCGTCGGAGAACTGGCTCTCGACGGCCGCGTACGACCCATCAAGGGGATACTTTCCATCGCCCTTATGGCGCGGGAAATGGGATACACCACCCTTATCGTTCCCGCGGATAACGCCAAAGAAGCCGCAGTCGTCCACCAAATCGACGTTATACCGGTAAGTTCAGTTTCGGAGACAGTCGGATATTTGAACGACCAGCTACCCCTGGAGCCCGTCGCGCTCGACATGGACTCGGTCTTTGCCCAGGCTTCGCAATACGACATTGACTTTGCCGAAGTAAAGGGGCAGGAAAGTGTCAAGCGAGCTTTAACAGTCGCTGCGTCAGGCAATCATAATATTCTAATGATAGGCCCTCCCGGTTCCGGTAAAACCATGCTTACCAAAAGACTGCCCACCATCATGCCGCAGTTATCGCTCGAAGAATCTCTCCAGACCACCCGGATTCACTCGGCCCTGGGGCTGCTGAAAAAGGATCAAGCCCTTTTGGCCACCAGACCAATCCGCAGTCCGCACCACTCTGCCAGCGGCCCGTCGCTTGTTGGAGGAGGTTCTCTGCCCAAACCGGGTGAACTATCTTTGGCTCATAACGGCTTGTTATTTTTGGATGAGTTTCCTGAATTCAAACGCAGCGTCCTGGAAACCATCCGCCAGCCGTTGGAGGACGGGTACGTAATCATAGCCCGCGCCTCGGGAACATTAACCTTCCCTGCCAACATTATGCTGGTAGCCGCCATGAATCCCTGTCCCTGCGGATATCTGTCCGATCCCAAGCGTTCCTGTAAGTGCACCCCCAACCAGGTAGAACGCTATCTTTCCCGAATTTCCGGACCGCTGCTGGATAGAATTGATATTCATATAGAGGTACCTGCTGTACCGTTTCGGGATTTGGCCGACGAAAAAGAAGGTACCGGCTCAACTCAAATGCGCCAGGATGTCGTACAGGCCCGTGAACGACAAAAAGAACGCTTACAAAAAGAGCAGATATGGACCAACTCCCGGATGAACAGCCGCCAAGTCAGACGTTATTGCAAACTCGATGAAGCCGGCCTAACCCTTATCAAGCAGGCGGTTTATGAACTGGGGCTCAGCGCCAGGGCCCACGACAAGGTTCTAAAGGTCGCCCGGACCATTGCTGATCTGCAGCAAAGTGATAATATCCTCTCAGAACACATGGCCGAAGCAATTCATTACCGCAGGCTGGATCGGAACTTATAGACTTTTTCCGTTATTTTTGATAAACAAGTCAACCTGTTCCAAAAGGGCCTCGACCGCTTGCTCAGCCGCAACCGTCGCTACTCTTTCTCCAGCCCGATAGATTATTGCCTTCTCCCTGCCCCCACATAGAGCCACATCTGCATCAGCTGCTTCCCCCGGACCATTTACCACGCATCCCATGACAGCCACGGTAATAGGTGCCTTAACTCCTTCCAGGGCATTTTTAACCTGCTCCACCATCCCTATCAGATCAATTTCCGTCCGCCCGCAGGTTGGACAGCTAACCAGGTCCGGCCTGGTTCGCTTACGCAGCTTAAGCGAAGTCAGAATTTCCCAGCCCGTCTCAACTTCGGCCACCGGATCGCCTGTTAAGGAAATCCGGATAGTATCACCGATTCCCTCTGATAATAAAATCCCCAGCGCCACCGCCGAACGAACTGCCCCCGTTTGTGGCGGCCCGGAATGTGTAACACCCAAATGCAATGGATAGTCAAATTTTTCACTCACAGCCCGATTAACCGCTACGGTAGTGGGCGCATCATGACACTTGGCCGAAAGTATCAAATTGTCAAAGCGCATATTCCGGAATATTCCCACGTACTCGGACAATTTATCCACCATTAAAGCGACCAAATCCTGGGAACCCCCCGATGCTTCGGTGCGTTTAGTAGGCCCTTTTTTATCACGTGGTCGGATACTGCCCTGGTTAACTCCAACCCGGATCGCCACCCCATTTGCCTTGCACACGGCAATAACTTCTTCAACTTCATGACGCTTTTGAATATTTCCCGGATTGAGTCTGATTTTGTGTACCCCCGCCTCGACGGCCTCCATAGCCCGTTGATAGTGAAAGTGCACGTCCGCCGCAATTGGCACTGATACCTGTCGCATTATTTCTCTCAGGGCCGTGGTATCTTCTTGAGTGGGTACAGCCAGCCGAACCAATTCACAACCCGCTTGTACCAATTGCCGGATTTGCTCTACACAGCGGTCGATATCGCGCGTATGGACATTGGTCATACTCTGTACCACTATTGGCGCAGAGCCGCCGATAGTTAAATCACCTACCTTGACGGCCAGTCGCGGTCGCCGGGAGGCAAATATCCTCGTGTCGCTCATGAATTCACCATAAGTCCTTATTTCCCAGCCGTCAAGTCACGATTTTTTCCTTGCCGTTAAGAGCACTGGATTCTAAGCTGTTTCTTTCCTTTATGAATGAAATACACAAATGATTAGATGCTCAAGCCTAAAATCAGCTTTGTCTTATCTCATTATCACCACGGTTGTTATATCATTTATTGCCTCCGGCGGCTGTCAGCCTGACCTGCCCGTTATAACCTTAAAACCCATTGAGCAAACTCCCCCTGCAGCTAAATATGATCCTAATGCTATCCAGGTTGGACCTTTTAAAACTAATGCTTATGAATATCAATCCTACGGAGATTATATTCAGGAATACCTCCGCCATACCCTGGCCGAAAGGGCTCAAGCGGATCAAACTGAACTTACATCTCAAACTGTCCGCCCCCAACCTACCATTATGCTCACCGGAGAAGTAAATATATCAAATATCCACCCCTCCCAAGCCACACTTACCAGTCGTGTTGAGAATGGTGTTAATGCTGGAATCAAAAATCCTGTTAAGGTGGAAACCTCTTTTCACCTTACTAACAAGAGAAACGGCGGTTCCATACAGTCCGTTATTTTATCGAAAACCGCTGCCCAAAATTCCCCTATACTAATTCGACCTATATTGGTAAATGCCGCAGACATCTTCCTGTCCGAAATTTTTCCTTCTCGCCCCCCAATCACCGTCCGGATGGCTAATGGTCGAACTAAATACGACCGACAAGGTAGAAATTTAGCAGTCAGCGGTGATTTAAACGGCGCTCTCAAGTTATTTCGCCAGGCTCTTGACAACCGCCCCAACAATCACGCTACTTTGTATAATGCTGGACTAATCTGCGAAGCCTTGGGCCGACACGACCAGGCTCGTCGCTATTACCTTCGAGCTCACGGCTTGGCCGATAAACCGGAATATAAACGGGCCTTTGATCGTATCAACCAGAGAACTATTGACCAATGAAAATATTTACCTCGTTAGACAACTTTCCTTCCCCCCCTGACGGATGTGTAGTAACCGTCGGTAATTTTGACGGTGTACATCGGGGCCATCAGGATATTTTTGCTCGGGCCCGCAGCTTGGCTCAGGAAAATTCCTTGCCTTTGATCGGGATAACCTTCGACCCGTCCGCGGCTAAGGTATTGCGCCCCGACAATGCCCCCCGCATCCTTACTCCCTTGGAGATTAAGACCCAATTACTCGCCCAGCAGGGTCTGGACCAATTAATAGTGGTGAAAACCACGCGCAAGTTTCTCGATTTGTCACCGGCCCAGTTTGTTGAAAATATTCTCCTAAAGCGTCTTGCCCTGCGTCATATAGTCGAAGGTCCCACTTTCGGTTTTGGCAACCGCCGCCTGGGTACCACATTTTCTTTGGAAGAGTTGGCCACCCGCTTTGGTTTTCAGGCCCATATGGTGTCGGCCTTTACCATCATTCTTGACGAAAGAAAACCACCCACCGCCCTTAGCAGCACCCTGTTGCGCCATCTGGTGCGGGACAGCCTTTTCCCCAAGGTTAAGCAGTGTCTCGGCCGTGATTATGAACTGGCCGGCCGGGTGTGCACCGGGCTGGGCCGCGGCCGAGAATTGGGATTTCCCACCGCCAATCTGGAACCATATAACCCCGATCAATTGGTCCCCCAAGATGGAGTCTATGCCGGCTTCGCCCGGCTGGGTGAAAACTTCGAGGACGCCTGGAAACAGGAGAAAAAATATCCCGCTGCTATCAGCATCGGTCGCGGTGAAACTTTCTCCGACGGCCTCTGGCAGATAGAAGCGCATCTGCTGGATTATGAAGCCAACCCACCTTCTCTCTTGCGTCATCATATTATCATTACTCTTATTGAGCGGCTCCGGCCCCAGAAAAAATTCAACTCGAACGGTGAGTTAATCCAGGCAATTGAAAATGACTGCCAAACCATCCGGCAAACATTGAAAGCGAGGTGAGATATTAATAATAACTTTTCCCAGGCTATAGAACTGATTGAATCCGCCCGGCGGATTCTAATTACCAGCCATGTCCGTCCCGACGGGGATGCGGTGGGCAGCATCGTGGCCCTAAAAAACGTTATCGAGAAACAATCTCACCAAAAAGAGCGCGACTGTCAGGTGCAATTGTTGCTGCTTTCCTCCGTTAGTAACAGCTACCAGTTTCTCCTCCCCGATGACACCTGGTTTCTGGGCTGTCAGATTACCCGCGAACAGATTGATGCCGGTGCCCTTGATGATTTTGATCTTATTATGGTAGTGGATACCAGTGCCATGCGTCAGTTGGAGGGCATTGCAAAGTATCTCCTTCGGCAAAGCCAAACAGCCGACAGCTCCCAAAAACTCATAATTATCGACCATCATCTTTCCGGCGATCTGACCGGCGATTGCTCCTTGACCAACACCTCAGCTTGTGCGGCGGGGGAAATTGTTTACAATCTTTTTCAACAGGCCGGCTGGCCATTGGATGAAAACTCTGCTGCTGCTTTATTCGTAGCCGTCGGTACCGATACCGGCTGGTTCCGGTTTGAAAATACTAGTTCCCGCACCTTCCAGATCGCCGGCGAACTTATCCGCTGTGGCGCCCAACCGGATCAACTTTATCAACAAGTCTATCAGAATGATCCTCCGGAAAAGCTGAAATTGTTGGCCCTGACCCTCCAGACTCTGCAGTTATATGCCCGGGATCGCCTGGCGGTTATTGAGATCACCAAAGACATGCTCTCTAACTGTGGCGCCAAACACACCCATATAGAAAACATCGTTAACGAACCTCATCAAATCGGCTCGGTAATCGCCGTTTTACTCTTTGTCGAGCAGGAAGATGGCACTACCCGTGTGAGTCTCCGCAGTAAATCTCTGGTGGATGTAAATGAAATAGCTCGTCAGTTCGGTGGCGGCGGTCATGCCCGCGCCGCCGGCGTCACCTTATCTGATCCCATACCCCAAGCACGCGAAAAACTTATCAACGCCGTTACAACTACCCTGGACTAAATAAGATTAAAAGCGGATATGATTTAATATTTCCATTTTTATAATTTATACCTTAATTTCATTTATCCAGAATGATATTAGAAATGTCATTTGCATCCCTAGTTATGTCTGATGATTTTGGACCACTGGGTCCTATATCCTCATCCAAGTACATATCCTTTAATATTTCCGGTAGATCATCCAATCCTTTTTCAATCCATTTATCACCTTGACGTTGACGGAAAGAAATTAACGTGCCGTTCTTATAAACCAATACTTGTTCCAATTCTCCCAGATAATTGTAATATTCCCATTTGCCGTCTTTATATCCTTCAGACCAATTTCCCTCACAGGAAACATTTCCATAGAAATTGTATAGTATTTCCTTTCCATGATATAAGCGTCCGTCAACGGAGAGTTCCCTTGTCGACTTTAAAGTCTCCAATTTAAATGTTTCTTCCTTCAGCCCAATTTGGCCATCAGGCTTTTCGAATTCGACAATCTTGATTTCCAAAGGAACATCCTGGGCATGTTCGATACCCACTATTATTATGGCGCCTATAAAGGGAAATAAAAAACAGAAAATATATAATACTAGTAGGCCTATGGTTGCACCAACGCTAGGTGGTTGTATCTGGATACGTTCCCAGATTTGCCTTGTGTAACTGGCTACATCTTTTACCTTTAATTTAGCAGATATTGATTCATATAAGTTGCGGATGATCAAACGGGCTGTTCGCAGGGGAATCGAGTCAGGCGGTACAGGTTCGATTTGTTCTTCAGGGATAATATTTTCTTGTTGGGTTGCAAGCTGCCGCAGGACGCTCCGACTAATTCTGGCAACTTTGAAGGGGATCCCGACCGTTAGCAGGCCAAACAAACCCAATACGCCCAAAAACCACATCCCTCCCCAAAAACCTATCAGAATAAGGATAGCTGAGGCAATGATTCGGGAGAGTAGTTCAACATAGGGGTTTCGGGAAAACAATACTTCCTGTAGCAACCGTCCTCCGTCCAGCGGAAAAATAGGCAGCAGATTAAATCCGTTAATAAAAACAAACATTAGGGACAGATCAAGATACCATTTAGTTCTGGTAGTGATAGATAAAATGGCTAAAATCGTGCCGATTAAAATTCCCGGCACCGGGCCCAAGAGCGCAACTAGGGCCTTTTTATACCCGGGGACGTTTCGGCTCTCACCGGATACCGCCGCTCCAAAAAAGGGGATAAAAAACATCTGTACATTGCGATATCCAAAAAACCGCATTCCTAAGAAATGCCCCATCTCATGTACCAGCAAAACCACGATAATAAGAAAAACATCCCATACCCCGCCCTTTAATAATCCCAACTGAAAAAAGATAACAATGCTAACCAGGAGTATAATAAGATTATTCACCCAGCTTTTCTGCTTGTTTTGTTGCTTTTCTAACTCCTGTAGAACCTCTTCGTAACCTTCTTGATCATTAGATCCTCGATCTGCATTTAGCTTGGCCTCGACCATAATACCTCCCAATTAATCTCTTTATTCCCCGTAAGAGGGAAAGATTTGCCTACCCAAAAGAATATGATTGACCACAAATTGGTTTATTTTGGACCAGATCTTTGAATATCTTGCAAGATATCCAGTAATTTGGGATTTTCAACAAAAAAGCGTGTTTCTAAAAATTTCAAAACTGTTAGAAAGTCACTCCATTCCGAGAGAAGGCCTTCAGGCCCGGTGATAATTTCTTTAGCTTCAGTCAGACTAGCCTTAACGTAATCCCCGGAACTTTTTGACAATACTTCTTCAGTTAGTGCCTCAATAATTTTTTCAAATTCTCCTCCGTCCAGCCACACGCCATTGCAAGAGACGCAATAATCTACTTCCACCTCCGTATCTCCATAAGTAATCGCATTCATATTAACATTGCACTTAGGGCATGAGATGGGTTTTTCCGACACACGAAATTTATCCTCTTGCTTCCAAAGTTCAAAATCGAGCCAGTTAAGACCAGGATCCTTCTGGTCCTTGGATAACCGTAGTTCATCTTTATCGAACCAAACTCCCTTACACCCTACACACTCATCAACCGTTACTGTTCCAATCTTCCGAATTTCCATTTCATTTTGGCATTTTGGGCAATTCATTGAGTGCACCTCATGTTTAATTGAATAACATCGGCTTACTATTCAAACAGGGCCGAGCCGATCCTCAGCAGCGTAGCCCCCTCTTCTACAGCCACTTCGTAATCCTGGCTCATTCCCATGGAAAGATGCCGAAACTCTTGACCGCAAATCTTCTCACCTCGGATTTCCTCAAATATTTCTCTCAGTCGGGCAAAGCAAAACCTACAGCTTTCCATATCATCGCTCAGCGGCGCCATGGTCATTAATCCGACCACCTGTAAATTGGGTAGCGTTTGCACCTGTTCCGCCAGTGCTGTAACCGCCCCCACCGCCAGACCATGCTTTTGTTTTTCCTGACTCGTATTGACCTGCAGAAAGATATTGACCTTCTCATTAAGTCCCAGCTTGGCCGAGGCGGTATTTATCTCCTCCGCTAAACGCAGCGAATCCACCGAATGTATATAACTTACTATCGGCAGTAGTTGTTTCACCTTATTCCTTTGCAGATGCCCCACCATATGCCATCTGGGCAGGATCTGCTTCTGGCCCGATGACGCTCCTGGTAGTTCCAGATGTCGGCTGATCAGTTCCTTGATCATCGCGTTGCGCTGCACCAGCTCCTGCACACGCGACTCGGCGATATCCACCTGGCCCATATCCAATAAGGACCGGATAGTGTTCACGTCCACCATCTTGGTCACCGCCACCAGGTGAACATCCTGTGGATCGCGCCTCACCTTATCGCAGGCCCGGGCAATATTTTCCTGAATGCGCTTTAAATTTTCGCTGATTTTTTCCTTCATCCCCTCTACCTTAATACTGGCTTCCAACTTAAATGGTTTTACCATTTCCTCAACGGCAAACCCAAACCGCCGCCGGTATTTTTCCACCGGCTCACAGGCTCTATACTAATAAAAAACTCACTACTTGCAAGGAATTATTTCATATCTATTTGAGTGATATTTAAGCTCTCTTGAGCTCAATACAAATTTTGCTCATAAAATTGAACCAGCGGTGATTTATATCACGGAATTATTTGATGCTGGTTTGGCACAGGCATCCCAGGGTTCGATCAGCCTTAGTTTTTTGTCCTGCAAGATACGATAGCAATCCGGCAGGTCGAATTCCTGCAAAACATCCGGCAGTAACGTCGAAAGCGGCCAGTCATAGTCCACCGACTCGGCGATGTCGGTATATGACTCCAAGGCATTTTTCAACGTTACCTGTTTCACCTGATCTGATAATACCGCTGCGAAGGTGGCCGCCAGCGCCCCCCATCCGGTCCCAGCTAGGTGTATTTCATCGTGACCACAGCTTTTCAGCCAATAGAGCACCCGCAGAACATCGTAGGTTTTTTGTCCCAAATATGGTTTATCGAGCATGATCGCGTGGATGGCATAGAAAAAATCGCTACCGTAAGGTTTCAGAAAAGAATCGGGCCCACAAGTATCTGGCTGCGATTCTCCGATTCCACGCACATCACAGGCAAAAAGGGGCGTATTAGGTTCTGATTCAACCAGTTCTTTTATCAAAGGTTCTTCGCGCAGCTCGACGTCGCTGGAATGGTGAGAAATGTACAAAATCGCCCGTTTGGAACCTTTGGGAGGACGCGAATACAACCGTTCGTCGCTGAGGCGATAGACTAAAGCATAAATTGACGGTTCCGTTTCGACTGCATAACAACCTGCATATTGTTGGGGATAATCTCGACCGGATAAACCGCGCAGTATGCGATATTCCGGAGCACAGTTATCTGATCTTTGATGTGGTCCTTTTCCCGGCTTCAGGATTTTAATGATACGTTCCTTTAATTGTGCCCTGGACATGTTTTTAGAACGAGCTTGCGCCAGTTGTTGAGATTTCTCCTTGGTAAAAGAATAGACCGTCCGGGAGTCCAGTCGGCAAACCTGTCCCTCGGGTGCACACCATAGATCTTCATCCTTTTCAATCGTCAACTCCGGTTCACTCTGGGCATCGGAAATACCGGTTTCCCGATTAAACCAGCGATACATCGCTTCCCGGTTTTCCTGGCTATAACCGTGATAACCCGGGCCTATGAATAAATTCACATTATCTTCCCTGCCCAACAGCCGGTATAAATGTTTAAGCCGCTCATAGGCCTGCTCACTGCCGCGGACATCGAAAAAATCCTTTTCTTTGGCGAGGATAATTACCGGTTTAGGTGCCAGGGCGGCCAGAAAATCCGAATGATCCAAACCCAAAGCCAGCGCCCGCGGTGGACACTGTTCTGTATCTGCCGGTAATTCATTTTCCAGGTTACGTCTAAAACTCGTTACGAAACAACCCGGTGCCCCCATAGCAAATCGCCTTTCCACCCCACATAGCCACGTAGTCATGGTTCCTCCCCCGGAGTTTCCCGTCACCCCGACCTGCCCGGCGTCCACTTCTTCTCTCGACAACAGATAATCCAGGGCCCGGATACCGTCCCAGGCTCGCCAGGAACCAAAAAACTCACCTACCAAAAACTGCTGATTGCCGCAATATAGATGTTCACCCACTCCAACCCCAATCCTGGACTTCAGGTTTTCATCTGGATACTGCAGCCTCTCGCCCTGGCCGATAGGATCATAAATCAACACCACATAACCCATCCTGGCCAGCCCCTGGGCAAAGGATTGATAGGCCTCGCTTGCCTTGCCGTTAGGCATGTGACCGCAGGCACCTAGTACTCCGGGTAGTGGAAATTTCCGGTTTTTGGGTATATATAAATTTGCCGTTACCAAAAATCCGGGCCGACTTTCGAAGATTACTTTTTCGATCTTATAAGTGTCCCGCTCTAAAACACCCGTAATACGGGGATTCAAGTCTGTTTTTTCCGGCCAGGGCCCAAAGCTCTGCTGAATCTTACTGCGAACCTGACGGACATACTCTTGAGCCTGAAATTTCGTTTGCAATCCCGCCCGTTGCTGATTGTCTTGTTGTTCTATCCGACGCACCTCGTCGACAAAGTACTCCTGTACCATTCGTGGAAAGTTATTCAGCGGTGCAAATGATTTTTTAGGCTCACTTACAGGTTGTTTTGCAGTCGCTGTAGGAGTACTTGCCGCCCGTGTTCCCCCCACCGACCAAAAACTTACCAGTATAATTCCGACTGCGGCAGAAAATAATCTGCTCAAGTTACAAGTACCTGGCTTATCATACAAAACTGATTTTTTCAACGTTTTGCTCCTGCTAAAATATCACATAAAATCTTTGTCTGACTGACTTGTTTTATCCAGATCAATTCTCTCCCGGGGCAGCTCGTTTATAGCCTCGTGGAACAATTCCAACCGCCCCGTCACCGGATAAATCACTAATGTCACAATCTCCTTGTCGGTACCTACCTGTATCAATGATGCCTCTGCCCCGCCAACCGCTTTAAAGGTAATCGCAATCTGGCCGCTTTTTACTTTCTCTTCTTCCACCTGTGCCAGATAAAATCTCACCTTTTCCGGCAGTTTTCGCTTTTGTTTATAAACATTCTCAATCTCCAGAATCCCTTCTTCCTGCTCTGGTTCTTCCTTTGTATCCTTACGTACCGGTTGACCGGCAGGAATCACTTCCAGCCAATATGTATTCTCATCCAGATTAATATACAGCTTGCAGAGTTGATGTTTTTGGCCCGCCAGCAAACGTGCAAATCGCGCCGCCCTCTGTACACTCAGCGACCCACTTCTAAGCGCGGTGCTGTCCAGCCCCTGATACACCGTAAAGGCCGCCCAAGTACTCGCCACCGCCACCAGCATCACCACCAGTAAAATCTCGACTAATGTAAATCCCTTCTGTTTCCTCAACGCAAACAAACAGTTATGAAAAACAGTTTTCATTTTATTCTTCCGTTGCCTCACCTTAAATTGTAATTTTCCAGAAAGTTTAGGGTTGTTCTTTGACGGGAAACAACCATATCTCTGCCAACTGGGCGCCTCGTTCACCTTTCCCGCAGGTCCAGGTAAGTTTTAATCTCCCGTCCCGGGTTGTTTCTTTCGGAATCTCAAACTCATGTATGGGTACCCTGCCCATCTTTTGCATAGCGTGGATTTGAAATCTATCATCAGCCGTCATCTGAATTTGTGCTCGAAAACGGCCTGTATAGGCCACCTTAACACGATAACTTGTTTGGGGATCCAGGTTATTATAAACCAGATTCAGCGGTGTCTCATAAAGCGTGGTTATTTGATTCATCCACGCCAGGGGTGTAGGGCTTCCATCAAAGCCTTTCGCAGTTACCGTATGTACCCATTCCTCACCCCTCAATCCCACGCCAAAACTCACCCGCGGTGAGTATAATCCTCCCGGATCATTCTCCCAGGAGGGATACTCGGCCAGCCGTGGTGTTTCTATCGAGCTTCCCAAATTATCATAAAAACCACCCGGACCGGGATTGTCCCTGTTCAGTAATTCCTGCAGGCAATCCAACCTTTCCGGCTCGCTTGTTGTCTTCCGGATTTTTTCAAAATTGGATAACAGCCATACAGCATCGTTTAATGGGGCATCGATGTAATCCATGAAATCACCTCGGCCCGGCGCTGCCTTATGTTTTTCTACCGATGTTTGTGATCCAATTGTTTTATATAAATAGTCGGCAATCTCCTCACAACGTATTTTATAATCCTGTGCAACGGACTTTTCCCATTTCTGGTTTAAAATAGTTTCCGCCTGTTTCATTGCCTTTTTACTGCCCATTTTGGCGGCATTCCGCAATACTTCTCTGGCTTGATACTCCAGTGCCGTTTCCTGAATCAACCGCTCCCGAATGTACGCATCATAATAAGCCCGCAGCAAACACATTTGGAACCGATATTTTTGCTTCGTTTCAGGTGGAACTTGTTTTTCCAAATCCTGCCACTGTTTTAACGTAACTTCTACCAACCGATTAGATAATAGACGCCCTTGCCAATTACCTTCCAGGGCCAATATTCCCTGGGCAATTCCTTCCGTATAATCAGGATCGATAAACAAGCGGCTGTACTCTCTCAAGGTCTCTATGACTTCAGTCTCCGGATCCCAGTCCTGACCGCTCCAGATAAATTTGTTTACATCATCATTGATCCCCTCCGAATAGCTCAGACTCCCCTCGGCGAATTCATCCAGCCCGTTGTGGATCACCTTTTCCGCTACCGGCCGCGGATTGTAGCATTCTCTACCCAGCGTCATAGCATAAGCCAAATCCCATTCCTTGACCGGATACTGACAACTTATAGAGTGTGTAATGTCCGGATACCTTCTGATGGGAATTTCTTTTGCAACAATCTTTCGCATTTCCGGCAGGGGGGTTTTTACCCATGGACCGAAGACCACTCCCCCCAACCAGGGATAATTCCGATTGACATTATTGTAAAACGCTTCCAACCATTCCCCCGTAGGACGAAATGCCTGCGGAGAAACCCAGACCTTCGCACGCGGATGGTATTTATTCAAAACCTGTGCCACTTTTTCCAACCACCCGAATAGAACTTCCGGATGCAAGTCTCCTGGATCACCACCGGGTACAAAAACAGCATCGATGCGTTTTAACTTTTGAAAAATCTCTTCCCGTTCATCTAATTCTTTTTGCAGAGTATCCGGATTGGAATAATCTTTCCCCATGTTGGGATACCAGATCCAGACATCCATGCCATATGCATCTATCATCTCTGCCTGTCTAATCATCATTTCCAGCGGCGATATTTTCATGTGTACGCTGTTTGGCTTATCGTCTGTGCGTGGCGGCATAATTTCGATACTGTTGGCTCCGAAAAGGGCTAATTCCCGAATATATTGCTCAAATTGAACCTCCGACCAGGCATCATAGGCGTTGGTCTTGGCCCGATACCCGAGCTGATGGCCCCGAATGCGATATCGTGGCGAACTACTCAATTTTACATACCCGGCAGCCACGATCTTGCCTGGTTTCAAATGCAGACAACGCAATAATTTCCCCACCCCATACAGTACACCTCGCGCATCGTTCGCTCCGATAAAAATTGACCTCTCCCTGATTAAAAGTTGGAATCCTTCTCTTTTAAGTGCCTTATCACTTTTGAATATTTCATTAAACGAAGCATCCAATTCCTTTAGATGCTCAATTTGCCCCACCGCGATAAAAGGTTGTTTATCTTCCGGAATTTTGGTGTCCGTTTTTAATTGGATACCCGTTCGTTTGTATATCTCTTCCTGTAGTACCAGTATCGCCTTTTGTTCTAGTTTTGCTAATTTTCCGGCCGCTATGATTACACCGTTGCTGAAATCATAATCTACCCCCACCTTTCCCAGACCTGGCGAAGGTATGAGTAACAAACCTGACAGTACTAAAATGTAAAAATATCTGATCCGCATAAAATTCCTCTTCAATCTCTTTTTAGTACAGAATTTTGTAAGACTTTGAATTGTTGCTAGATTTGTAGATCCCTCTCTTTTTTGATTGTTTTGACTTCCTCCCCCATAGCACTGCGAATCGCCCCTATATCCGCCGTCAATCTTTGTTGGAACAAAGTTATATCAGAACTGTGCAGAATAATGTTGGCACCTTCCTTAGCCCAGCGTATTTGTAATTCTGGTCCTTCAGAAAAATGAATACCTGCTGCCAATCCCTTTCCCCGAACTCTACGAATAATATCCCCCACTATTTCCTCGAAACGGGGTTGGTCATATTGTTCCGGCATCCCCAGGCTTACAGACAGATCATGTGGCCCGATGATAATCCCGTCCAAACCGGATACAGCCAGGATATCATCCAGATTTTCATACCCCGGCATACTTTCAATATTTATCATAAAGAAATTATCTTTGTTCCTATTTTGCAGATAATCTTTGAGTTCACCTTCAAGCACATCTTCTTCTCTTAATACTTTTTCCAGTCGCTTCCCCTTTAAAGGCCGAAACTTTGCTGCTCCCACCAGCTCTCTTACCTGTTCGGCGGACTCAATATAGGGAGCCAATATCCCCGCAGCCCCTCCATCCAGAACCTTACACACCTCAAAGGGATCCGGAGCAGGAATCCGCACCAGCGGCGGTAAACCGTTTGCTTTATATAAATTACACATTTGAGACAGAGTCACCCTGTCGATGGGAATATGTTCAACATCAACAAAAATAAAATCCACACCCGCTGCTTTTACAACCGACGGCCATTGCGGCGCAGACGAAATTATCGTGGTACCATAAAGACGGTTACCCTTTTTGAGACTGTCTAAGAATTCTTTTCCATTCATAATAGACCTTCGATTCTACGTCCGTGAACTACTTCCTGACAAATTCAGGGATTCACCACGTTGATAGGTCGGCCTTGAAGAAAAGCCGTAATATTATCAACAACTATATCCATCAGACGCTGCCGCGCCGCCTTGGTAGCCCAGGCTATATGAGGGGTAATGAAACAGTTCCTGCTGGCTAAAAGAGGATTATCCTTTGCCGGCGGCTCCTTTGCCAACACATCCAGCCCTGCCCCGCCGATTTTTCCTTCGTTCAACGCTTCTGCCAGTGCAACTTCATCTATCAAATCCCCCCGACTTGTATTTATAACCAGCGCCGTTGGCTTCATTAAAGCAATGGTTTTACTATTGATCAGTCGGTAATTTTCTTTAGTCAACGGACAGTGCAGACTAATGACATCGCTCTGGCTAAATACCGATTCAATGCCTGTTGCCTTCTTCCCCATGCCGGGCTCCCTGTCTAACATCGGATCATAAAATAAAACATCCATCCCCAATGCCTGCGCCAATTTCGCCGTAGCCAGACCGATACGCCCCATCCCGATAATCCCCATCTTCAAGCCCTGCAATTCGATTAAGGGATAATCCCAAAAACAAAAGTCTTTACATTCACTCCACCGTCCTTCACCAACTGCCTCGCTGTGTTGGGCGACATGCTGAGTCAAATTGAATATATGGGCAAAAACCATTTGCGCTACGGATGAGGTGCCATAAGTAGGTACATTAGTTACCACGACACTTTGCTCTCGAGCCGCTTCAACATCTATGTTATTGTATCCCGTCGCCAGCACCCCTATATATTGTACATTGTTACACTGTTGAATGATATCTTTCGTGAGTATAACTTTATTGATTAAAATAATATTTGCATATTGAGCCCTTTCGATCACCTCTTCTGGGGCCGTTCGGTCATAAATAGTACATACCCCTGCCGTTTTTAGCTTATCCCAACTTAAATCCCCCGGATTAAGGGTATAGCCATCCAGGACAACGATTTGTCGGTCGCTTTTCATATTGAGAATCGTATCCTTTGGCATATTGGACAAAAACGGCAAATATCCGTCTTTGCTCTGGGAGTATCATTTATTTTATCCTTCTTTTTTTCAGTCGTTATAAATATCCTCACTATCCCCTTCCCCGCCGGGCTTACCGTCCGCCCCGTAACTGATGATATCATAGGAAGTAGGATTTTTGGTACCGGGATTTTTATAATCGAATGGATTCCCCCAGGGATCTATCAGATCACTTTCCTTGCCGTACGGCCCCTTCCATTTATCAGTCAATCCCGCTGGTGCCGTACGCAGCGCCTTCAAACCTTCCACCTGGTTTGGATATCGACCGCAGTTCATCAGGAATCCGCTTAACAGTTGTTCTATGGTGGCTATTTGCGCCTTGGCGATTTTTCTTTGTGCCGCCGGCACACTGCCGATGAACTTAGGTACCAGCAGAACCGCCAGCAGACTGATTAAAAGAACCACTACCAGAACTTCCACAATCGTAAAACCATGAATCTTTGTTTTTTTCATCGTCACTATATCCTCATCATTCGCAACAGTACCCCCTCTTATACTCTTATACTCTTATACTCATACACCCATATACTCATATACTTATAATCCTGGTATGGCTGTCTGTATTTGTACAATCGGCAGTAAGGTAGCCGCCACAATAAAGCCTATTATCGCCGCCAAAAGAGTGATTAACACCGCCGGAAAAACAGCCATAAATCTCCTCACGGCTTGCTGGGTATCACGATCAAACGCCTGGGCAGCGTTGAGCAGCAATTCCGACAGCTCACCTGTTTCTTCCCCCATGGAAACAATTTGTATCAACAGCGGTGGAAAGCGTCCCGACTCTTTCAGGGAAACAGCCAGTCCCGAACCGCTCCGCACCCTACTTGTCACTCGTTCCACATCGCGCGCCAATACTTCGTTGCCAATAGCATTACGCACTATCAGTAAGGAATCTATGATATTGACCCCGCTGGCGGTAAGAGTCCCCAGAGTCCGGGCAAAACGGGATATGGCCCACTTAGCTAGCACAATTCGAAATACGGGTATGCGCAATTTGACTCCATCCCATAAATACCGCACCACTTCCATTCTTCTTAAGTAGGAAAGTGCAATCACCACCACAATAAGTACGGCCACCGTAACGATGCCGTAATTGCTCTTAAAAAAGTTGCTTATCGCCAGAATCACGCGTGTAGGCCAGGGTAGCATCTCGATATCAACTATGAGAGTCGATAGAATCTGCGGTAAAATCCACGTTACTACTATGGCGGTGGATATCAGTCCCAGGCACAGGACGAACGCCGGATACATCGACGCGGTAAGGATTTCGTTGCGGGTTTCCAGATCGCGCTCGGTAAGGTCGGCTAGTTGCCCCATACTTTTATCCAGTTTGCCCGACGTTTCACCCACCGCCACCAGTGATAAATGCAGCCGTTCGAAAATGCGCGGATAATGAGAAAATGCGTAGGACAACGATTCACCCGACTTTATGAACTCGATTAATTCAGACATGAGCTGTTTGATGCGCCAACTGGGATTCTGTTGCCCCACCACCTGTAGGGCGGTCACAATAGGAAGCTGCCCCTGTAAAGCGGTAGCGATTTGACGCAGCAACTCGCAGCGTTCTCTTTCCGAGAGTTTCAGATTCTTGGAAACTTTTATAACCGGTTTATTTTTTTCTCGTTTGTCATCTTCCGTACTTCCGTAAAGTACCGTAAGTTCACTGCCGAAGCGGCCCTGTTCGACCAGTAACTTATTCGCTGCCTCGTAGGATTCAGCTTCGATTCGTCCCTGAACTGACTGGCCGGTTCGGTCGATAGCTTTGTATTGATATACTGGCATGTGAATGTAACTTATTGACTGCTAGGTAGTTAAAAAAATACGCCGCAAAATATTATAGCCGGCCACTTTGCTTCTATTTTCACCAGCTTATTCTGTTACGTATTATAGAATAGACAGTTAGATACTGCAAAGGGGTAAAATCATTTCCCTTGTTCCCGATCGGGGAGAACTTGAAAGCTGGATATGTAAAGCCTGTCCTGAACTCG
>Ga0272441_10007352_pt1 | contig 17941 bp, 18 predicted proteins | sample SSMProp6N_FD_193582 | JGI IMG/M metagenome (GOLD analysis project Ga0272441, IMG submission 193582) | Marine sediment archaeal communities from Little Sippewissett salt marsh, Falmouth, MA, United States - SSM-Prop-6N | ecosystem: Environmental > Aquatic > Marine > Wetlands > Sediment ... | reverse complement strand
CGTATACAGATATGACGGAAAATAACGGTGATCCTGCAGGATTCCCTCAATGAAAAGTTCATTTTCCCCGAGTTCAAACGTATTAACTGTAATATTTCTTGAATGAATAAGACTAGCGGTGTCCACGGATTGATCCTTTCCTGATTTTTGTAAAGGAGTTATACCATAGGGCCACGCAACAACAACAGCAATTTATACTATTGCAGATCCTTCATGGTGATCATCCGCATTGACAACTTGATAATACAACTTGAAAAAGTTAATATACATTCCACATTCAAATTGAGGGTGACAGTTTCATGGAACATCTTTTCCTTCGTGTTTTCAGGATAATTACAATCCTCGGCATCAGTCTCGTCTTGGTCCTCGCGATCGGGAAAGATTCACACGGATCCTTCACTATCCAGGATGAAATCAAGCTCGGCCGGGAATTCTACGAAAAGCTCAAAAGCAAAAACCTACTTCTCGAAAATAAGAGAATCGTTCGCTATGTGGATACGATCGGACATGATATCCTTGCAGGCAATAAATCCGTACCGTTCACATTTACTTTTTCGGTGGTGAAAAGTTCCGGCATCAACGCATTTGCGACCCCCGGCGGTTATATCTACGTGTATGAAGGTCTTATCAAACTGGCGGAAAACGAAGCCCAACTCGCCGGGGTTCTTGCACATGAAATCGCACACGTCAATTCAAGGCACATTGCCGAGTCTATTGAAAAATCGCAAAAGGTCAGCCTTGCGACTCTCGTCGGAATACTCGCAGGCGTATTTCTGGGAGGTGGCGGTGATGGCACGGCGGCCATTACAACCCTTTCGATGGCGATGGGAACAAGTCTGAATTTGAAATATACCCGCGAGAACGAGGAAGAAGCGGACCGTCTTGGAATGAAATACCTTGTGGATGCGGGATACGACGGCCGGGGTATGCTGGAATTTCTGAAGAGTATGAGGCGTTACGAGTATTATTCAAATTCAATTCCGTCATACTTTCTTACTCATCCGGGCACCGGCGACAGAATCAGGTATCTCGACGGGCTGCTTCAGACTGTGTATACAAAGAAAGGTGCCCAAAGCATTCGAGGCAATTATGACAGAATCAAAACCCTGGTCGTTCTCAGCGAAGATAATGCACAATCAAATCTCAATTTTTTTCAGAATGCCACGAAAGATCATCCTGAAAGCGTTGATTTTCTGTTTGGTCTAGCCACAATACAGAGCAGAGTGGGCAGAAATGCCGAAGCGTTGCAGACTTTTTCACGTGCCCTCGAAAAATCCCCACACGACGAAGATCTTCTACGCGGCCTCGGAATCTGTTACTTGCACATGGGAAGAACCGACGATGCCATCACGGAGCTCAACAAGGCTTATGGGGTAAATGATACCAATTCCGAAACCATCATGAATCTTGGCAAAGCCTACGAAGCGGCGGGAAATTACTTTATCGCCTTGGATCTGTATGAAAAGTTCCACACAACGAACCCGGATGATACTGAGATTTACTACCATCTTGCCATGATGCACGGAAAGCTCAACAATCCCGGTGAATCACATTACAATTTCGGGATTCACTTCAAACACAAACATAAACTCAAAAGTGCCTTATTTCATTTCAATGCAGCTTTAAAGTTTTTTCCGGAACAATCCGAGAAGAATAACATCATCAAAAAAGAAATAACAGCACTTGGTGACACGCGTAGAGGGATGCCCAAATCGCATTCAACTGAAAGAAAGTAAACATGGTCCGGAGTTATGCCAGACTCCGATTTTCGAAATACAAGAATCCGTAACGGTTACTCTCATTACAGTTAACAATTCACTTGCACTGAAAGACAACATGCGAAGAATGAATACGGAACGATGACAGCAGCAAGGGAGAACAAGATGAAGGCGGATCAGAAAAATATCTCAATCATCAACAAGGGATGTCGACTTGAAGGCGATTTCGACTTCAAAGGATATCTTATTATTGCAGGAACTGTGAAGGGCACATTGCGGGCGGATACCGTTATTACAGAGGAGGGCAGTTGTGTTACGGCACAGATAACGGCTGCTTACGCGACGATTGCGGGATCTTTTGAGGGACACATCTCCACAACGGGCTCACTGACGCTTTCAAAGACATCGTGCGTTGATGCCGCGTTGGAGTGCGGCACACTCATTATCGAGGAGGGGTGCCTGTTTAACGGAAGAATAACAAAGTGTGCATAAGAAGGCACCTCAGCGCAGTGAAATTTACGTTGTCGCATCAATAACCTTTTCATTTGCTAAGGCTTATTGATTACCCCCCGGATCTTATGTTGAGGACGCGCAGATTCTCGGCATCATCACGTGCACCTGCACATCATTTTGTACACTCCGAAACTGCTTGCCTTTCTTTTTCAGCATCTGCCTTTTACTCACAAGGATTCTCGTTCTCGTGGCCTGCTGTGCTTCACGACTTTCACACTTCTTCATCCTGTCTAAATATTTTTTGACTGCAAGCGACCGGAAACTGCACCAACAAAGTCGGAAAAATTCCAGTACGTAAAATTGACTCGCGATACCAATGCATTACGATTATTTTTTTAAAATAAGTTGAAAATAAGTTGAATTTTAGATAAGAAGCGTTAGACTTGTGAGGTTTCCTCTATATAAAGTTAGGGTATAAATTCAATATGGTGAAGCGCGTTTTCATCCATATTGAGTGCAATCGTAGTGGACCAGATGTTCACATTACGATCTGTGTTCTTTAATTGAGCGAAATATGATGTACCGTACAGAAATGATCCATTTCTTCGGCTGATCAATTCTCCACTTACCCCCCAAGGAAGAGCCTTATGACACCCGGAATATGTTTCTTTCCCCGGGGAACCCTGTCTTATTTCAAAGTTGATATATCAGGATCGGACATGCGTGCATTTTTTAAAAACGATATGTGTCGACCAAGGAATGCACATTTACATTACCACCATGGTTGAAGGACACGCGCATTGTGAAACGTTATACGGAGGACAGGTTATAACGTGAAAAGAATCTTAATCGTCGATCATGAAACAGAATCACGTGAATCGATAAAAGATCTTCTTGCACAGGAGGGCTATGGGGTACATGCGGTGACGGAGTATTCCGAGGCCATACGGGAGATGAAGCATCACCATTATGATCTGGTAGTTACCGAACTCGCCCACTCACAGGTAAGCAGTGAGGACATTCTTGGCTGGGTAAAAAGTAATGTTCCGCACACCGAGGTTATAGTCGTGACTTCTCATGGCTCCATAGACTGTGTCGTAAAATCGATCAAAATGGGCGCAGTCGATTATATGATGAAGCCTGTTGACAAAGAAGTGCTGCGTTCAAAAATCGATGATGTCTTCAAAAATGACCACGCGATTGTCCGTCCTGCCCATCACAATGATGTATATAATGTCCATGACATCGTTGGGATCTCCGATGCTATGCAGCGGGTAATCGAAACGGCCCTCAAAGTATCGCATATAGACTGCAATGTGTTAATCTTCGGAGAAAGCGGCACCGGAAAAGAATTGATCGCCAAGGCGATTCATTATCATGGACAGCTCAAACCGGATAGCCCCTTTGTGGCAATAAACTGTGCAGCCATTCCCGATCATATTCTCGAAAGTGAACTTTTCGGATACGCCAAGGGGGCGTTCACAGGTGCATTGAAAGACAAAAAGGGACTCTTCGAAGAGGCCCACACAGGTACTCTCTTCATGGATGAGATTGGTGATTCGACAGTCCAGTTCCAATCGAAACTACTTCGTGTCATAGAAGAAAAAGAGATCCGGCGAGTCGGAGATACCAAACACAGGAAAATCGATGTTCGCTTAATCGCGGCAACCAACAAAAATATTCCCGCCATGGTTCAGGAAGGAACCTTTAGAGCAGATCTCTTCTACCGCCTTGGTGTTGTTGATGTCAGGATTCCACCACTAAAAGAACGGAAAGAGGATGTGTATCCGCTTGTCAATCACTTCATGCACGCCATTTCAGAGCGACTGGGCACAAAGGCAAAGGTCGTATCGGAAGAGGCAATGCAGGTGCTCCTCGCCTATGACTGGCCCGGCAATGTGAGGGAACTCCAGAATGCCATCGAACGGGCGGTCGCACTCTCAGGTAACTCGATATTGCAGCCTGAAGATTTTCCTTTTGCGTATGATACCTATCAACGCTCGTTATTCTCGGATACCGACGACGAGGTAATACCGCTCAGGGAAATTGAAAAGAGATATCTGCTGAAAATCATGAAAAAATACAGCTATAATCAAAAGCTCGTAGCCAAAAAACTTGGAATAGGTTACACGACATTATGGCGCAAGCTGAAAGAAATTGAAAATGAAACGTAACCATATTCCAAAATGAAATTGCATTGATTTCATAATGGAACAATGTGCGATCCATCACTTAACATTGGTGGTTTCCGTACACCCTCCCCCCTCGCCTTCCCAAAAAATTTTTTCATAATTTTTGCAACATAAAATCATGAGGTTTGATACTTCCCGGCCGGTTCTTGCACAAGCACAATCACTGCTGCCGTGAACCGTGGTACCCATCTTGCTTTGTAGACTTTCAAGTGACTTCAGCAGAAATGGGTGGGACATGACATCAGCAGGATCATTATTTACGTATTCGCTTCTGGTTGCGGGTTTTGCAATAGGAACCCTCGTGGTATCCCATTATCTTGGACAAAGCCCCCTGACTCCCGAGAAAACAAGGCCGTATGAATGCGGCATGAACCCCATTGACAAGCCCGATACGCTCATCTCGATCAAGTTTTACATCATCGCCCTCATTTTTGTCATATTCGATGTGGAAACCGTGTTCATCTATTTGTGGGCACTCGTTCTAAAAAAGCTCGGGCTTTTTGGATTGTGTGAAATGGCGGTGTTCATCGGAATACTTCTGATTGCATTTTTCTATGTCTGGAAGCAAGGGGGCCTCCATTGGGAATCGTAAACATCGACAATGCGCGCATCATCACATCGAATCTGGATAGAATTGTAAAGTGGTCCAGAAAAAATTCTCTTTGGCCCCTCACGTTCGGGCTTGCATGTTGTGCCATAGAAATGATATCCGCGGCGGCTTCGCGCTATGATATTTCCAGGTTCGGCATGGAGGTATTCCGACCGTCACCGCGACAAGCTGATGTAATGATTATTGCCGGAACGGTAACACACAAGATGGCACCGGCAGTCAGACGTCTCTACGATCAAATGGCCGAGCCCAAATGGGTAGTTGCCATGGGGGCCTGTGCCTGTTCGGGAGGTCTCTTTCCGACATATGCCGTTGTCCAGGGTGTTGATCACATTCTTCCCGTCGATGTGTATATTCCCGGCTGTCCCGTGAGGCCTGAGGCGCTTATTGACGGTCTGATAAAACTTCAAAAGCGAATAGTACAGGAATAGCTCGACATGGATATTGAACTTCTTAGAAACGATCTCGGCCATTATATCCTACAGACAGAAGAATTCAGTAATGAAGTGACGCTGACAATCGATAGGGAGTCACTCATGCCGGTATGCAGGTTTTTGAAAAATGACGAGCGCTTTGCCTTCGATTTTCTCTCAGACTGCTGCGGTGTCGACCGGTTTCCTAAGGTACCGCGTTTCTGGGTTGTATACCATATTTATTCAATTGCCAAAAATCACAGGCTGCGAATCAAAGTTGCACTTGACGAGCACGACGCCACTATCGATTCGATTGTCACGGTCTGGGAATCCGCGGACTGGCACGAGCGTGAATGTTACGACATGTTTGGCATCACCTTTAGAGAGCATCCCAATCTGAAAAGAATCTTGCTGCCTGATGATTTCAACGGGTTCCCCCTGAGAAAAGAATTTCCGCTGAAAGGATTATAAACATGGCATCTCAGTCGATGGTCATAAATCTCGGCCCTCAACATCCAAGCACTCACGGCGTGTTACGTGTTGTTCTGGAGCTTGACGGAGAAATCGTTGTCGATGCCAAGCCCGACATCGGCTTTCTCCATCGAGGTATCGAAAAATTGGCCGAGCACCGGACATACCACCAGATCATCATCTTAACCGATCGGCTGGATTACCTCTCGGCCTTGAGCAATAACCTTGCCTATGTGCTGGCCGTTGAAAAGCTTCTGGATATCGAAATCCCGAAACGCTCGCATTACATCCGGGTTGCCCTCGTCGAATTACAGCGTATTGCGAGTCATCTCTTCTGGCTCGGCACCCATGCACATGATCTCGGTGCCATGACACCACTCTTCTATACACTTCGCGAACGAGAAACGATCATGGATATTTTTGAAACCATAACCGGGTCACGACTCACACCCGGATTCATGCGCATCGGAGGGGTTGCCGCAGATCTCGATTCTGCAGCTGTTAGACAGATACGAAGCTTCGTTGATGGTTTTGCGAAACGGGTCGACGAATATGAAATGTTGCTGACAGAAAATCCCATCTGGCAGTCACGCACAAAAGGCGTGGGAATCCTTTCTATGGACGAATGCATAAATCTTGGAATTTCAGGTCCGCTTTTGAGGGCATCCGGGTGTAGCTGGGACATTCGTAAATCAACTCCCTACTCATCATACGATGAATTCGATTTTGATGTTCCCGTCGGTGCGGCAGGTGATGTGTATGATCGATATCACGTCCGCATCAAAGAAATGCGACAAAGTGCCCTTATAGTGTGCCAGGCACTGGAAGGGCTCCCAGAGGGACCCTGGCTCGCCCATGACCCGGGCGCGGTGCTTCCCGACAAAAACGATGTGGGGTCGGATGTTTACGCACTGATTCATCATTTCAACCTCATTATTGAGGGCATGAAGCCACCCACAGGCGAGGTATATCACAGCATTGAATCCCCCCGGGGGGAGTTGGGATTTTATATCGTCAGTGACGGGCGGACAAAACCATTCCGTCTGAAAGTGCGCCCACCTTCGTTCGTTAACCTTCAAAGCCTTGTCAAGATGGTCAGGGGCAAAATTCTGTCGGATGCTATTGCATGCATCTCAACCATAGACATCGTGCTGGCTGAGGTGGACCGATGAACGAACATTTAACAGTTACAACATATCGAGGTCCTTTTATGAGAGATCACCTGGTCACACAATTTTCGGAAGCACAGATCAACGATGTGGATTCGATAATCGAATCATACCGGAACAAATCGGGTTCATTACTCATTGTTCTTGAAGAGGCGCAGAAAATCTGTACCTACCTTCCACTTGAATTGCAGCGATACATTGCCGGCAGCATGAATGTATCGGCAAGTATCGTACAGGGCGTCGTTACATTCTATTCATATTTTTCGACAGTACCCAAGGGACGTAAAGTCATCAAAGTCTGCAGTGGCACCGCGTGCTATGTCAAACGTTCCCAGGAAATCAAGTCACGTCTCCTTCAACATCTGGGCATCGCTGCAAATGAAGTCACTGCAGATGGTGAATACTCCCTGGAAGAGGTTCGATGCCTCGGGGCCTGCGGTCTCGCGCCAATCGTTATGGTGGGAGACGAGACATTCGGACTTGTCGAACCGGAAAAGGCGGAAGAAATTCTGAATAAAGAATAATCGGAGGAATGAGATGTCGGGAGAAGAACTCGAAAAAATAAAAAAATTATACATCGAAGAGAGAAAACAGGAAGCCCAACGCGGCATGATAAACATAATAGTGCATATGGGCACATGCGGTATTTCGGCGGGCGCACGGGATATATTCGATGCACTGGTTACGGAGCTTGAAAAAGTCGATCTCAGGCATATCAGAATAAGAACGACAGGATGTGCGGGACTCTGCAGCAGCGAACCAATGATCACAATCGAAATCCCGGGGCAAATGCCCGTGAGATATGGACATCTTGATACTCAAAAAGTCGTCGAGATCTTCTATAGTCATGTACTGGCTGGGCGCATCAAAACTGAATATGCCATAAGTACAGGTTGGGAGAAGCCTCAAAGTCGTGTAGCGGGAGGATAAGGTGATACCGGCAATCACGAAAATCGCATATTGCAGCAATACCAAGTGTAAATATCGAAAAGACATCGATATGCGGACGCTTCTTTTCGAAGCACTTTCCGCGCTGCAATTGGAGGAAAGAATCTCGTTGGTCGAAACGGAATGCCTTGTGTCATGCCTGGAAGGTCCGTCGATCATGCTTCTGCCCGGTGGAAATGTTCATCAGGTACTGACGAAAGACAACTTTACCGAAATTCTACACGATTTAATCGCACGAGCCGAGCACCCCCATTCCCCTCTTTTCAGTGCACCCCCAAAAGACACACAAATACCCCGTATCACCGATCTCGATTTTTTCGCAGGACAGGAGCTTGTGGTATTACGAAACCGCGGGCATATCGATGCCGAAAGCATTGAGGAATACATCGCCCACGACGGGTACCTTGCGCTCTGCAAAACAGTGACCACACTGTCTCCGGAAGATGTTACCGAAGAAATCAAGAAATCGGGTCTGAGAGGACGTGGCGGTGCGGGTTTCCCGACGGGGCGCAAATGGGAGGAGGCACGGAAATATAAATCCTATCCGAAGTATGTTATCTGTAACGGCGATGAGGGAGATCCGGGAGCTTTCATGGATCGCAGTATCATGGAATCGGATCCTCACGCAGTACTGGAAGGTATGATACTCTGCGGATATGCCACCGGTTCGAATCAGGGATACATCTACGTCCGGGCCGAATATCCGCTTGCAATACAGATGCTGCAGTGCGCCATTGACACGGCTCGATGTCGGGGGTTGCTCGGTAAAAATATCATGGGATCCGGATTTGATTTCGACATTAAGATCTATCCCGGCGCAGGTGCATTCGTGTGTGGAGAATCAACGGCCCTCATGTACTCCATCGAAGGCAAACGAGGCATGCCCCGTGTGAAACCTCCGCGATCGACGGAATCCGGATTATGGGGGAAACCGACGTGTCTCAACAATGTCGAGACGTTTGCAAACATACCGCGAATAGTTTTGAACGGTTCAGACTGGTTCAGATCAATCGGCACAGATGACAGCACCGGCACAAAGGTTTTTTCGCTCACTGGTGCGGTAAAGAATGTCGGCCTGGTGGAGGTACCCATGGGAACCGATCTGCAAACCATAATTTTCGATATCGGCGGAGGGATACGGGGCAACGGCAAGTTCAAAGCCGTACAACTAGGGGGGCCATCGGGCGGCTGTCTTACAGAAGAGCATCTGACAATCCCCGTCACATTCGATTCCCTCCAGAAGGAGGGAGCCATGATGGGATCCGGTGGGGTCGTGGTCATGGACGATACGAATTGCATGGTTGACGTGGCCCGTTTTTTCACACAGTTCTGTGTCGACGAATCATGCGGGAAATGTGTCCCCTGCCGGACGGGATTGAAAGCAATGCTCGAAATCCTGGAAAAGATCATTATCGGCAAAGGAGAGCCTGAAGACCTTGACCTTCTGGAACATCTGGCCAATCATATCGCAAAAACGGCCCACTGCGGCCTGGGTCAGGCTGCGCCAAATCCCGTCCTGAGCACCCTGCGGTATTTCCGTCATGAATACGAGGCCCACATCTATGACAGACGGTGCCCGGCACTTGTCTGCACAAATCTGATTCAATTCAAAATCGACACCGACCTGTGCAAACGCTGCGGTCTTTGTGCGCAGGTGTGCCCCGTTGATGCCGTGACATGGACAAAAAAGGAATTGCCCGTTCTGGACAGGGAGAAATGTATCCGATGTAAATCTTGCATCAGGGCCTGTAAGTTCAGAGCCATTTATTAACATCTTAACGCGTAAAGAGCACCATTATGACCATTACATTAAAGATCAACAACAGCGAAGTTTCCGTGAAACAAGGGGCAACAATTCTGGATGCTGCACATGCAGCCGGTGCGTATATCCCAACACTCTGCCACGATAGCAGAATCACCCCCTATGGGGCATGCAGGATGTGTGTTGTTGAAGAACGCAACCGTCCAGGCAGACTGATCCCCTCCTGCTTCACGCCGGCACGCGACGGCATGGACATTGTCACGGATACGCCGGAAATAACGGCATCCAGAAAAACCCAACTCCAGCTCTTGCTCATAACCCACCCGCTCGACTGTCCCGTGTGCGATAAAGCCGGCGAGTGTGCCCTGCAGGACCTTGTCGTCAAGTATCAGGTAACGGGCAGTCCCTTCACGATAGAACACAAAGAAAAGCCTGTCGACAGTATGTCGCCATTCATCGAACGCGATATGAATCGCTGCATTTTGTGCGGCCGATGCGTCAGAATCTGCAGTGAACTGCAGGGCAGGTATGAAATAGACTTTATGCACCGGGGTATCGAAACGACAATTGGAACCGATGGAGCACGACCGCTTGCGTGCGATTTCTGCGGACAGTGTCTTTCGACGTGTCCCGTCGGAGCCCTGACAGATAAACTGTTCAAAAATACCACCCGGGCCTGGAAACTGGATAAAAGAGACACCCTATGCAGTCACTGCGGTCTGGGCTGCACGATCACGATGAACCTTGAAGGTAAAACCCTGCGACGCGTGACGGCACCGATCTCGCACGCTGGCGATATTGGAAATCTCTGTGTCAGAGGTCGATTCGGCTGGTCTTCCTATCAACATCCCGAACGTCCGACGTCACCGTTTGTCAAAAGTACCGAAGGCCACCGTTCTGTCGCATGGCCGGACGCACTCCATCAGGCGGCACAAAAAATCAACAATATCAGGCAGACTTACGGTGACGGGGCATTTGCAGTTATTTCGGCCGATACGTGGACGACAGAGGAAGCATACGCGTACCAGAAATTCTGTCGAACCCTTCTGGGCAGTAAATATATGGGTTCCTGTGCCGCTGAAGGCTACCGTCAGATCACCCAGATCCTCACGGATCAGATCGGAGATGATGTACGGACAGGTTCAATGAAGGACTTCGAAGAGGCAGATGTGCTCCTCGTTATCGGCGGCGGCGCAACGGAGCTGCATCCTGTTTTAAAACCGATGATCAATACCTTTCTCAGAAAAAAAGACCGGCAGTTGGTGGTTATGTCGACCTGGAGAGATTATCTTCTTGAAAAAGCAACCTTGCCGCTTGAGATTAATCCGCTCCTCAGGGAGGAGTTCTTTTCACAACTGCGCGAGGCACTCTCCGGCGCTACGATTTGCGGTCATGCGGATGTCACCAGCTTCGGTCTCGACTGTTCGGCCCTCGCAAAGTTTGTGTCGCTCCTTGAGGGACACAAAGAAATCGTATTAATGGTGGTCCCGTATCTCTTCGGCAATAATGAGCAACTTGGAAGACTGGCATCGTTCCTCCACAATCGAATGAAGGCCGTACTGCCGCTCGGCGCTCAGTGCAACAGCCGTGGTTCACTCCTTCACGCAGGCTTTGGACCGGGAATGTTTCCGGGAGGATTATCGGCCCGGAGTGATAATGATGGTTTTATCGGTATTGAACATATTTTCTCTGAAATTGAAAAAGGTACCATCAAGGGCCTGTACATCATAGGCGACGATCCCCTCGAAGGGTATCCGGATCCGGGAAGGGTAAAAAACATTCTGAACAGTCTGGATCTTGTTATCCTCCAGAGTCCGTATAAAAGCAGCGTGGCACGCATCGCCGACATTGTGTTTCCATCGGCGACGTTGCCTGAAAAAAGTGGCTATGTAATCTCACTGTTCGGCGATGTGAAGAATGTAAAGGCAACATTGTCCATCCCCGAACGTTCAAAAACCGACTTGAAAATCTTACAGGAACTGGTGCGGGCAATGGGGCATGATGAACATGAATTTTCTCACGAAACAATTGGGAAAGAACTGCCTGCACATATCAACTGCCGCCTTATCAACCGGGTCGCCGGAGCAGGAATGCCGAAAGGTGAGATGATGTGGGAGACAAACGATACGGTTCGCAGGTCAAAACAGTTTCCCTTTATTATGATCCCTGTACCGTCCCACTTCGGAGACAGTGTCACTTCGAGGAACAGCAGAGAACTCGCCGCACTGCGACACGGGATCAAGATTCTTGTAAGCCCTGAGGACGCCCTACGGCATTCTTTCGAAAATCACGAAACGATCAAGCTTATATCGCCCTTTGGCGTCGCACCCGCAGAACTCGAGTATTCTTCCCGTGTTCGTGAAAGTACGGTCATCGCCCACAACATCATGGGTAATCCTGCCGGTCTTTCGCTGCTCAGGGAACACCAGAGAATTGTACCGGTAAACATTGTAAGGATGAAAGAAAATGACCAGTAATGCAGTATGGCACATAGTAAAAATCTTGATCATTTTTTCGGTTATAATGGGGTGCGTGGCTTATTTGACATTAATGGAACGACGTTTTCTCGGTTTTTTTCAACTTCGCCTCGGCCCTAACCGGGTCGGCCCGTTCGGGCTCTTCCAGCCTATTGCTGATGGGCTCAAACTTTTTTTCAAGGAGGATATGACCGTATCGCATGCCCGTCCATTCTATTTCGTGGCGGCTCCGGTGATTTCCTTTACGACGGTGCTTCTCTGCTTCGCCGTCATTCCATTTTCCGGCACCACCTTCATAACAGATATATCGGTAGCGGCATTATATCTTATGGCAATCTCATCGGCAGGCGTGTACGGAGTGCTGTTGGGAGGATGGTCGTCGAATAATAAATATTCTTCACTGGGCGCCTACAGGGCGGCAGCCCAGATGATCAGCTATGAAATTCCGCTCGCCCTCGCCCTCGCAGGTGTGTTGATCCTGAGCGGCTCTTTCAGCCTTGTCGATATCGTCAACAATCAGCGAGAGACATGGTATCTTTTCACGCAGCCTCTCGGCTTCGCAATTTATTTCATATGCACATCTGCGGAAATAAATCGGACACCGTTTGATTTTATGGAATGTGAAAATGAACTGGTAGCCGGGTATCAAACGGAATATTCTTCCATGAAATTCGGCATGTTCTATATGGCGGAGTACGCCCATATTCTCTTGGCATCATGCCTGATTACCGTCTTCTATCTCGGCGGATGGCACGGTCCATTGCTCCCACCATTTGTCTGGTTCTGCCTCAAGGTTTTCTTGGTTCTCTTTCTTTTTATCTGGATCAGGGCAACCTTCCCACGTGTACGTTACGATCAGTTGATGGCACTCTCGTGGAAACTGCTTCTGCCTCTGGCATTTTTAAATTTGATTATTACAGCGTCGGCAGCGGTTTTAGTGTGATTGGAGCCATTTGAGAGGAAATTGCTATGTTTAAAGCTTTACTAAACGGGATGCGGGTAACATTGAAACATTTTTTTAAAAAGTCAATCACGCTCCGGTATCCCGAAGAGAAATGGACGCCTCCCGACAGGTTCAGGGGGCGTCTGACCCTCCTTCGTAACGATGATGGTTCATTGCGTTGTGTTGCGTGCGGTCTCTGCGAACGTATTTGTCCCTGCGAATGCATCACCGTCATCCCGGAGACGGGACCTGATGGAGTTCGAAGACTGCAATGTTACTTTGTCGATCTTCTTCGTTGCTGCTTTTGCGGTTTATGCGTTGAATCGTGTCCCATGAAAGCCATTATTATGGGCGACGAATACGAACTGGCGGGTGACGATAAAAATGCATTCGTGCTGGATATTAACGCATTGACAGCCAACGTATACATGACCGGGCAACCCGGTTCGAATCCGAAAGGACAAGAAAGGCACTACAATGATTGAACACATACTATTCTGGTTACTGGCATTCCTGCTTATCATGTCGGCATTGGGAGTTATCGTGATGACCAGCACGGTGAACAGCGTCATGTGCCTTCTGGTTGCCATGCTGGCCCTGGCAGGCCTGTACGTGATCTTAGGTACGCATGTGGTCGCACTCTTTCAAATCATTATTTATGTGGGAGCTGTACTGGTCCTGTTTCTCTTTGTCATCATGCTCTTGAACCTGAAGGAACGTGCACAGATCCTCACGCTACGGCCGTTTACATGCGGAGCGGGTATATGTATTCTTGGTCTTGTCAGCCTCATCGCTTGGCTGTTCCGATATGCCGCGACGAACATTCCGCTGATTCAAGACACTCTTGCCGTGACGCCTGTACAAAATATACAGGAACTGGCACTTGAACTTTTCGGAAAACATCTCTTGGTGTTCGAACTTACATCCGTACTCCTGCTTGTCGCCGCAGTTGGGGCCGTGCTCATAACAAAAAAGTAAAAGGAGCCTACGACACAATGGGCATGTATCATTTTCTCAGTGTGGGAATAATTCTGTTTTCCATAGGGTTAGTCGGTTTTTTGATCCGAAACAACGTCATCGTCCTGCTTCTATCGGTAGAATTGATGCTTAACGCCGTAAATCTGATTTTCGTCGTGTTTTCACGATATCTTCATGGCGGGTCGGCCGGTCAGATTTATGTGTTTATTATTATGACCATTGCTGCTGCAGAAGTTGCCGTGGGTCTCGCAATTATTGTGTCACTTTATCGACGGTTTAAAACACTCGATGCGCAGAAAATTAATTTACTGAAAGGGTAAAGGTACCATGGAATCTTGTTCATTGTACGCAATACTTTGTCTACCGGCAGCAGGAGTCGTCATTAACGGTCTTTTCGGCGTTCGTTTTCCGAGAAAAGTCGTTGCATCCATCGCGCTTCTGTCGGTCGGAATACCCCTGCTGCTCGCGCTGCGCATGGCATCCATACTGTTGTACCCTCCTTGCGGACAAGGCATCATGGTCGACACACTTTATCGGTGGCTCTCGGGCCGGACATTCCACATCGACATCGGATTTCTGCTGGACCCGCTCTCAATAGTGATGGTGCTGGTCGTCCTTATCATCGGGTTTATTATTCACTGTTATTCCGTAAGCTATATGCGTAACGACCCCGGATTCAGGAGATTCTTTATCTATCTCAACCTTTTCATTTTCTTCATGCTGATCCTCGTTGTGTCGGATAACCTTGTCGGTCTCTTTGTCGGCTGGGAGGGAGTCGGTCTCTGTTCGTATCTCTTGATAGGATTCTGGTACGAGAAAAAATCTGCCGCCGATGCGGGAAGAAAAGCGTTCATCGTCAATCGGATCGGCGATTGCGGTTTCATCATCGGAATTCTGCTTATTACCCTCACGTTCCGGACTGTCAACTTCCAGGAATTAAACATGATACTGACAAACGCTCATACCGTCTCGACGGCAACACTTTCACTGATTGCGTTTCTCCTTTTCATCGGCGCAATGGGCAAATCGGCGCAATTTCCACTCCATGTCTGGCTTCCAGATGCCATGGAAGGGCCCACGCCGGTCTCGGCACTCATTCATGCTGCAACAATGGTAAATGCGGGCGTCTACTTCATGTGTCGGATTTTTCCGCTCCTCGAGCAGGCGACCTACATTCTCCCTTTCATCGCCGGGATCGGACTTTTAACGGCTGTGTACGCAGCGCTTTCGGCGTTGGGACAGCATGATATCAAAAAGATTCTGGCGTATTCTACCATTAGCCAGATCGGATTCATGTTCATGGCCGTTGGTTCCGGCATGTACATTGCCGGGGTGTTTCATCTTGTCACACATGGTTTTTTCAAAGGCCTTTTATTTCTCGGTGCCGGCGCGGTGATGCATGCACTCAATGGAGAACTTGATATACATAACATGGGTGGCTTGCGTGCCATGTTGCCGCGTGTCTCTGCCGCCTTTTTCCTGGGATTGCTGGCGCTGGGAGGAATATTTCCGCTCTCCGGTTTTTTCAGTAAAGATGCCATCCTCTGGGGGGCATTCGAACGCTACGGCGCTTTTTACTGGGCTGCCGGCGTTCTTGCCGCCCTTCTTACCGTCCTCTATTGCGGCAAATTATTCGGCATCGCATTTTTAGGCCACACACGCTTCAGGGGCCCCATTCACAAGCCCGATTCTTTGATTACAATACCGCTTCTGACACTCGCGTTTTTCACTGTCTCCCTCGGCGGTCTCGGTCTGCCCATGTTCACCAAGCATTCAATTTTCTCCCGGTTGATAAACCCATCGTTCGTATCGCATGACACAGCGACAGTGATCCTCACGCCGAATTCCTACTTACTTGAAATTGCCATGACGGCGTGCGTGCTGGTCATCGTCCTGGGTACCCTCATGATCGCCCTCAGGGTATCCACCACAAAACGCGATCGCCTTGCGGACTTTGAAAGGACACATCCCACCGTTGTGAGACTCATGTTCACCGGATTTCGAATGGATGACATATATGAATTATTATGGGTCACGCCGTTTACTTTCATTTGCCGCCAGTGTGACCGGATTATCGATCACAGGGTGATTGACGGTGCGGTCAACGGCCTTGCAAAGCTGGCATCCACGACAGGGATTTTTGCTGCCGCACTGCAGACGGGATATGTGCGCTATTATGCCGTTTCCATCGTCGTCGGAATGTGTATCCTCGTCGGTACGACCTATGCGGTGATGTGGTGAATATGGATTGCCCTTATGGAATACATCTGTATCTGCATATAACAATACAGCCTGAAGGATAGAAAACGTATGAATTTAGCTGAACTACCTCTCTTATCGAGTATCGTGGTGCTTCCCCTCATGGGAAGTATAGCCGTCATGACATGTAAAGGAAGAAAGCAGATTCAGTCCGTAGCTCTCGGCGCCTCTTTTTTGAGTTTCATCGCTACGCTGATTCCGGTAGTGATGTTTAATCAGGAATTTGCAGGATTTCAGTTTGAAGAATATATGCCGTGGATTGATTCACTTGGTCTCTCTTATCACCTCGGGATTGACGGGTTGAGCCTGTTTCTTCTTCCTCTGACTGCGTTTCTCACCACAGCGGCACTCCTGATTTCCTGGAACCGCGTTGCAGTTAAGGAAAAGACTTACTATGTTTCTTTCCTGATATTGGAGGCAGGAATGCTCGGAGTGTTCATCGCGCTTGACTCCTTTCTCTTTTATGTATTCTGGGAGGCCATGCTTATTCCCATGTTTATGATCATCGGTATCTGGGGAGGCAAAAACAGACGGTATGCCGCCATCAAATTTCTCATTTATACCATGGCAGGCAGTGTGCTTATGCTCGTTGCAATCATTGTTATGGCGTTGCTCAGTCAGAGTGCCGGATACGGGCTCAGTTTCGATATCACCAGGTGGTTGGCGCTGGAAATTCCTCTTGAAAGTCAGATATGGCTCTTTGCGGCATTTTTTATCGCGTTCGCCATCAAGGTGCCCGTGTTCCCCTTTCATTCATGGCTTCCGGATGCCCACGTGGAAGCTCCCACGGCAGGAAGCGTTATCCTGGCGGGTGTCCTTTTGAAGATGGGCGTGTATGGAATGCTGCGCTTCTGTTTCCCACTGTTCCCGGACGCAGTAAGAATGTGTACGCCCCTTATCGTCGGTATCGGCTTGACAGGGGTGATTTACGGAGCATTTCTTGCCTTTGCCCAAAATGACCTGAAAAAGCTGATTGCCTATTCCAGCATCTCGCACATGGGGCTTATTATTGTAGGCATCTTTGCACTTAATGTTTCAGGAGTCACAGGAGGCATTATACAGATGGTAAATCACGGGCTCAGTACCGGGGCACTTTTTATCCTCGTGGGGGCCTTATACGAAAGAAAAGGAACCAGGAATCTTGACGAAATGGGAGGTTTAGCCGGTCGCGTCCCTGTTCTCGCGTCATGTTTCATGGTTGCGCTGCTCTCATCCATAGGATTCCCCGGATTGAACGGCTTCGTGGGAGAATTTCTCCTACTTCTGGGTGCCTTTGAATTCAAATGGTGGGCAGGTACCCTTGGTGCGACAACCGTTATTCTGTCGGCCATCTATATGCTCTGGATGTATCAGCGTGTCATGTTTGAGAACGAACGCTCTCCAGGTGGTCGACAATTTTCGGATTTTTCACTCCGTGAAAAGACCGTTATGATTCCCATGTTGCTCTGTATTTTAATCATCGGAATTTATCCATCATTCTTCCTGAATCGAATTGACACGTGTGCAGATACTTTTATTTCAAGGCTCCAAAACTCCTCCGCGTCACAC
>Ga0272441_10007351_pt1 | contig 17941 bp, 16 predicted proteins | sample SSMProp6N_FD_193582 | JGI IMG/M metagenome (GOLD analysis project Ga0272441, IMG submission 193582) | Marine sediment archaeal communities from Little Sippewissett salt marsh, Falmouth, MA, United States - SSM-Prop-6N | ecosystem: Environmental > Aquatic > Marine > Wetlands > Sediment ... | reverse complement strand
TGGCACTGGCGGAGGAAGCCATCCGGCGAACAGGCGCCGACGTGGTGGCCTGGCGGTCGTGCTCGTTCTGCCTGCCGTCCTGGCCGGATGAAGCGGAGCGCGGGCGCGTGCGGTTCGGCCCGCCTTATGCGGATCGCATGTTCGAACTCGACGGGCGGCGGATCATCGAGCTGGCGTACGAGCTGCGCCTCACCTTCACCGACCTGGTGCCGAAGATGTTGAACTGCATCGTGGGGCGCGGCGTCATCGAGCGCGCCGCACAGGATGGAGCGAAGCTGTTTCATGCATCTTCACCCGACTACTCGGCGATGCTTGTCCTGGCGCTGTACGCCCGGCGCATGGTGCTGCTTGACCTTCCGCTCGTCGTGGCGGGCGCCACGGACCGATCGATCGGGGCATCAACGCTGAACGATTACGAAATGGCCCGGCAATACCACTGCCGGCTCCGGGACGGCGAAGGGGATCTGATCCTTCCGCCCGTCGTGGGTCCGCGCATCACGTGGTTGGCGCAGACATTCATGCAGTGCGCAGCGCGCGTGCCCGCCCTGGGCGGCCGCGATGTTAACTTCGCTCACCTGTACGGTCTGGCGGGCATCGAGCTGGAAGAGGCGCGGCGGGCGGGGATCGAGGCCGGTGATATTGTTCAAGCCTACAAGAGAAGTCTGCGGGAAGACCTTGCCGCACATGCCGCGGCAATCCACGCCTTCGTGGAAGAGCGCCGCTCGATCGAATCGGAGACGTTTATCAAGATGCCGGCGGTTTCCTCGTCCGTGATGGGGCGCGGCGGGTTCGTGGCCAGAGATGTCTCGGCGGAGAAGACCGGGTGGGCTGAGATCGGTGATGTGGCGGCCGGGCTCGAGGAGTGGCTGAGGACACAGTCGACACCGCTGGAGGATGTATGGAAACAGGTTCTGCGGTGCGCCGGCGATCGTACGATCATTCTGTATGGACTCGGCGGGAATGGGCGCGCACTCCTCAGGGCGCTGCCGGAGAGTGAGCGTGGACTCTTGCTGCATGATGACTATGTCGACGATACGTATGAGTCGTGTCGGCGGCTGGATGATGCGGCGAATCTCGACGCGCGCGCCCATTATGTCTTCATAACGCCGGATGAGGCGGATGCGATCACGCATCGACTCGAGGCGCGCGGGTTCGCGGCGGGGCGGGACATGGCGACGCTCCATTCTCTCTGCGAAAGCGCGCGTATCGGGGCAGCATCGGATGATGTGCAGTCGGAAGAGGCCGTACGCATTACCTGGCCGCCGGCTGCGCGGCCGATGTAAGAATTGTCTTCAACGCGCGACAGACGCGATGAACATCATCCTGCGTCAGTTGAAGTCCGCTGGGAAGATTGATGCCGTAGGGCGAGAGGCGGTAGGCGACGGAATTGCGCTGCGCCGCGACCCGTGCCTGCGGCAGGTCGGCATACGCGGGCAGGGAACTGAGCGGATGGAAGAACGGCCGGGTGTCGATGCCCTCTTCGTCGAGCAGCGCCATGAGCCGGCGCTTCTCCAGGCGATAGGCCGGGTTGACGAGAGCGGTCACCATCCAGTAAGCATTTCGGGTGTCGGGCTGATCGGCGTTCAGGCTGACGCCCTCGACACCGGCGAGGGCTGCGGCATACCACTGGAAGATGGTGCGTTTGCGCGCCGTCAACTCCTCGATGCGCTCGAGCTGAGCAAGGCCGAGCGCGGCCTGCAGATCACTCATCGCGTATCGGAACGCGACCTCTTCGTTGCAGAACCAGCGGTCGCCGATTGCGCGGCCGTGGTCGCGCAGGCGCAGGCAACGCTGGTACAACGGCTCATGGTCGGTGACGAGCATTCCGCCCTCGCCGGTGGTGAGTGTTTTGGATCCGTGAAAGCTGAAGGCGCCGAAGAGGCCGAAGCCGCCGGCGCGGCGGGCGTGCTGCTCAGCGCCGATTGCCTCGGCCGCGTCCTCAATGATGGCGATGTCGTGTTGTTCGGCGACTTCGAGAATGCGCCGCATCTCGGGCATGTTGCCGTAGAGGTCGACCACGATGACGGCCCTGGTCCTGGCGGTGATCAGCCGTTCGAGCGCGACAGGGCAGAGACACCAGTTGTGCCGGTCGATGTCGGCGAACACGGGGGTCGCGCCCACATAGCTGATCGGGGCTGACGAAGCGATCCAGGTGATGTCGGGCACGATGACCTCATCGCCGGCGCCGATGTCGAGGGCGGCCAGTGCCAGATGAAGGGCGGATGTGCAGGAGGGCAGCGAGATGGCGAAGCGTTTTCCGATGTGGCGGGCGAAGGCGGCCTCGAAGCGGCGCTGAAAGCTTCCGGCGCCGTCCTGCCAGGCGTGGCGCGCCGCGTCGGCGACGTAGGCGACCTCCCTGTCGGTGATCCACGGCCCTGCGATCGGAATGCGCTTCATCGTCACTCCTTCACGCATTTAAGATAGCCGTCCGGAGCGGTTGTGATCATAAGCTTGGCGGGAATAGTGCGATCGAGTTCGAATCGATCATTCGTGCCAAGGAACTCGTGCACGGCGGTTGCCGGGTTGTTTCCCCTGTCCCAGCGCGGATCGTTGAGAAAGCCGGCGGGCAGATCTTCGATGATCGTGTCGAAGACGACGAGATAGCAGCCGGGCGAGACGAGCGGGCCGTAGGCGTTCAGTTCTCCGAGAACGTGGTCGTGGCCGTGATCGGAGTCTAGCACCACCATGACCCGTTCATGGTGGTCGGCGATGGAGCGGACGCGGGCCAGGACGTCGCCATCAAGAGAGGACCCTTCGATCATGGTCACGCGCCGGGCGATGGGATGGTCGACGAGCGCCCTGCGGTTGTGCGGGCGAATGTCGATGTCGATGCCGAGGACGCGGCCGCCGGCGTCGATGAGTTGGAGGATGGAGGCCCAGAAGAGCAGGGACCCGCCGTGTGCGATGCCGGTCTCGATGATGAGGTCGGGGCGCGTCTGCCAGATGAGCTCCTGTACGGCGATGAGATCCTGGGGAAACTGGATGACGGGGCGTCCCAGCCAGGAGAAGTTATACGTATACTTATGATGGGACGCCTGCATCATCCACTGGAGTGAGAGTCGGCGGAGCTCGTCATCGCGCGCCAGGGCGCGAACGTTCTGGGCCTTCTCGATCTGGAAGCGTCGCACCGGGTCGGCCGCAGCGCCGGGCGGCTGGCGCTCGTCGTGGCGTTCCATGCTGGAGGGGTCGTTATTCATGCTGCATCTGCCGGACAGGTACGCGCGAGGCGGACTGATCGATGAGTTGCCGGATGCGTTGCAGGGCGTACTCGATCTTCTCCAGCGAGGCGGCCCCGATGGAGATGCGGATGAAGGAATCGCAGGACGGGCCGTAGCCGATGCCGGGGACGGCGCTGATGCGCTCCTCCTCGAGCAGTCGAGTGCAGAAGGCTTCGGACCTGAGCGAACCGGGGGCGATGCCGAGGAAGAAGTAGAAGGTGGCGTCGCCGGGCAGGCGCGTAAGGTTCAGTGAATTAAGAAGCCCGGCGACGGCGCGGCGCTTGTCGAGCACGGCCCGGATCTGCGGCGCGGTGAGGTCGCGGAGGGTCTGGAAATGGACCGCAACATAATGCTGGAGAATGGTCGGCGCGCAGGTGATGATGTGCTGGTTGATCTTGAGGATCTGCTCGAGCAGATCGGCGCGGGCGATGACGTAGCCGATGCGCCAGCCGGAGAGGCCGAAGGTTTTCGATATGGAGTTGCAGATGGCGGCGTGTTCCCTGGCCGGATCGAGACGGCCGAGCGAGGTGAACGCGTCCGCGGGGGTGAAATCGGAATAGGCTTCATCAGCAAGAATGAAGAAATCATGGCGGCGGGCGAGATCAAGCAGGTGTTGCAGTTCACCGGCTGTATAGACGCGTCCCGAGGGGTTGTTGGGATTGTTAATGACCAGAAGCCTGGTGCGCGTCGTGACGACGCGCGCGTACTCGCAGACCGGTGTGGCAAGCGGAAGCATGATGGGCTCGGCGCGGCAGAGGCGGGCCTGCTCGCGGTAACTGACCCAGGCGGGCTCGGGGATGATGACCTCATCGCCGGGCTCGAGGGTGGCCATCATCGCGAAGTGGATTGCCGCCTTCGAGCCGGCAGTGATGAGCAGCTCTTGCTCGGGATCGACAGGCACGCCGAACGCGTCGCGGTAGTACTTGCAGATCGCCTCCCGCAGCTCGGGAATGCCGCGCGAATGCGAGTAATGGTAGATCTGCGGATGCGGCAGCGGATCGAGGGGGAGGAGGGGCAGGTCGAAGTGCGCTTCGCCCAGGGAAAGGACGATGATGTCGATTCCCTGCCGCTGCAGTTCATAAACGCGCGTGTTGATGCGAATGGAGGCGGCGTCGGCAGCGCAGCGCACGGTGTGGGCGGGTTCAGGCATCGTCAACCTCCGGACGAAGCGCTGTTTCGGCGGCGGGCCATAATCTTGCGGCGTTCTGAAGGAGCGCGGCCTCAAGCACCGGCGCGGCGATGCCTGTTTCGCCGGCGAGCCGCAGGCACTCGGCAAGCTGGGGTCCGGGTTCGGCCGACGGCCAGTCGCTGCCGAAGAGCAGCCGGTTCGGGCGCGTTGTCAGGTAGACCTGGAAAGGCATGAGCACGTCCGAGCCGGCATAGTAAGACATGGTTACGGCGAAGTCGTAGAGAACGTTGGGAAGCGAGCCGGTATGGGCGCGGAGGGGCCACGATTCGTAACCGCCACCGTGCGTGGCGACGATGGGCGTGGCGGGCATCGCGCGGGCGAGGGCGATGATGAGCGGCAGGCTTATCTCGTGTTGCAGGTTCGCTCCCCACGGATAGTAGTGCACCATGAGCCCCTTTATTGCGTTCCGCCGATCGCACACGGTTTCGCAGACGGCGGGAATGTCATCTTCCGTCAGGCGCGCCATCACCGGGTGGATCTTGTACCAGCCGCTGCCCGTGACCGCGGAGGGCAGCGTTCCATCGAATGGATAATACGGCACGAGGGTGAGGTGTGGCGGGAACTTGTCAAGATGCGCCTCGACGAAGGCGACTTCCTCTTCTGTGTTGAGGATGAGATTGCCGCCGACCATCTCCGGATGAGCATCGACATGGCGCAGCAGACGATCGAGACCCTCATCGTCCGGCGTCGGAAGATGCAGATGATCGTCATAGAAGCGCAATGGTGAGGGCTCGATGTTCATTGCAGACGACCTGCACGAGTTGTCGGATCTCATCGGCCTTCGTCTCGACGGCCTGGCGCGTCTCGTCCAGCACGATAAAGTAGCCGCCGCGGTCGGTGTCGTTTGTCGGCGGACTGATGGTATCACCCGGTGCAAGGGGCAGGTGGATGCAGTGCGCCAATCCCCGGCGGCGGGCCTCCTCGAGCCCGCGGACGGCCCGCACCCGGCCGGGCCGCAGGCGGAAGAACTCCAGCAGGCCGGCGCGGCGACGCAGAGGCGGCAGATCAACATCTTCCCCCATCAGGCGGCGCAGCAGCACGCCATAGACATCGACCCCGCTGGCGTGGGCCACGATCGTCGAAACCACCCCATGGCCGCAACCGCGTGCGGCAACCTCCAGCAGGTAAGGCGTGCCGTCGCGCAGGCGATATTCCGCGTGAGTCAAGCCGTCGATCAGGCCGCGGGCTTCGATCGCGCGGTCGGCGATCGCGGAGAGCGTCCGGTCCATCTCGCCGTTCAGGTGCGCCGGGTAAGCCAGCCGGAAGGCCACGCACGGAAGCTCCGGGTAGTGCGCTTTTTCGGAGATGGCCAGGATGTGGTGTCGTCCGGCGATGGCCATGCCTTCGACGGTGATCTCCGGGCCGTCGATATATTCCTCGATGAGGATCTCCCCGCCGGATTCCGCCCGGCAGGCGTCGAACCGGGCGACCAGTTGCCGTTCATCATCGATTCGGAAGACGCCGATCGACGATTGGGAGGCGAGTGGCTTGATGACCAGGGGATATCCGAGCTTCGCCGCGGCGCTGCGCGCCTCATCGAGCGAGCCGGCCGTCGTGTGACGCGGCAGGGGGATGCCGGCGCCTTGCAGCGCGCGGCGCATCGCCTTCTTGTTTGTGAAGCGAAGCGCCGTCTCGGGCCGAATGCCCGGCAGTTCAAGTGCGGCATTCAGACGGGCGACGATGGGCACGGCTCGATCCGTCTGATCCGAGATCACCAGATCGACGCGCTCGTCCCGGGCGATGCGGAGCAGTCCGCCGACATCGTGCATGTCGATGCAATGGAACACATCGGCGACGGCCCGTCCCGGCGCATCGGGTGAGCGATCGGTGACGACGGTGCGCAGGCCCATGTCACTGGCACGGCGAATGAGCGCCATCTGCCAGGGCCCGCCGGCGATGATCATGGCCGTCGCTGTCATCCTATTTCGCTTTGTCTGGCTTGCGCAGGAATACGAAAAGGCTGTCGCCGTAGCCGAGGCGCTGGGAGAGCAGCCCGTCAAGGACGATGGCCCAGCACATGCGCAACTGGTAATTGCGAATGAACCGCACGCCCGATGGCGCGGGGAAGGTTCCGAGAAGGGTGAGCATGAAGCGCTGGAGCCAAAGCGGCAGATGATGCAGCAGCCCGCCGCGATTGCGAAGGTCGAGGATCTCCAGGCCGTGCTGCCGGGCCAAGCGCGTGATGGATCGGCGGTTGAACCAGCAGAGATGGCCGAGCCGCTGGTGGGGATCGTTGAGCAGGCGCCATCGGGCCTTCATCTGCCGCGCGTGGGCCGAATCCAGATCGGGGGTGGAAAGGCAGAGGATTCCGCCCGGCCGGAGGAGCCTCGCGGCGCGGGCCATGACGGATTGGAAGTCAAGCAGGTGTTCGATTATGAAGCACATCGTAATGATGTCGCAGGGCGCATCCTGATCGAAGGTAAGAGCATCGGCCGTCATGATGTGATCGCGCAGCGACGGCGGCGCCTGGGCCGGGGCGTTCGGGTCGATGTCGATTCCCCGAAGGTGCGCATCGGGCCGAAGCGTTCTGAACGCGGCGAGGAGCCGGCCCGTGCTGCACCCGATATCCAGAATGGACGGGCGCTCATCCGAGGAGGAAAGGAAGTGCAGGCAGCGCTTCGCGACGAAGTGATAATAGAGCCCGTACTTCGCGTACAAGCGCTCCAACTGCCGAAAGAGGAAGCGGCCGATGTTCGGGTTATCAAACGCAGTCGAGAAGACGCTATGCTCGAGGTAGATCTCATCGAGATCCTGCTGCGTCGCGGTCGGATCCATCACCGCGAGATCACAATCGCGGCAGCGCAGAATGTCAAAGGACGTGATGCGACGTGAGAAGTTGGCGTTGTCGATGCGGGCATAAGGACTGAGCCCGATCGCCCCGCAGAGCGGGCAGGAGCGACGCTCGACCGGCGCTGGGCCGCCCTTGGCAGACGTTGGCTGGCGGACCGCGCTGGCCGTGGGGTCGTTCATCGCTTCACCGGCACTTCACCGCCCAGTCATAGGGAATGTGATTCCGGAAGGGATCGAGGCGTTCGGTGCGATCCGCCCGCGGATCGTGCGGGTGCGTGCAGCAGTTGGCGACGATGGCATAGGGGTCGCTCATGCCCTTGAAGCCGTTCCACACGCCGGGCGGGATCTGCACCAGCGCGTAATGTTCCGGGCCGAGGAACACCTCCATCAGCGCGCCGCGGGTGGGCGAATCGGCCCGCTCGTCGTAGAGGGCAAGCTTGATGCGGCCGAAGACGCAGGCGTAGTTGAGCGTCATCTCGCGATGGCGGTGCCAGCCCTTGACGATGCCGTTGTACACGGTCGAGAAATAGATCTCCCCGAAGCCGGGGAAGTGCGGGTCGTCGGCGCGCAACATGTGCATGATCGTGCCGCGCTCGTCGGGGATCCGCCGCAATTCGATGATGTTAACTCCCTCGATGGCTGCACCGTCGGCCGGATCGTTCATAACACGGTCACCTCGGGCATGGGGATGATGAAGCGCCCGCCGCGATCGGTGTAGAGCCGGTTGCGGCGTCGGATCTCATCGCTGATGTTCCAGGGGAAGAGCACGCAGGCGTCGGGCATCTCCTGAAGGAGCCGGTCGGGCTCGACGATGGGCTGGCGCGTGCCGGGGATGTACCGGCCCTGCTTGTGCGGGCTGACATCGACCACCCAGGGGATGCGATCGGGGCCGAGCTTGAGAAAGTTAAGGATTACGACGGCCTTCGCGGCGGCGCCGTATCCGCCCACCGTATCGAAGGGATCGATCGCGGCAAGAAGCGCATCCGCACGGCGCCGGACGCGGGCAGAGAAATCGGCGTAATATGCATCGTCGAAGAGCCCCTGCTGCCGTTCGTCGGCGCACATGCCGTCCGCCTGCGTCTGATCGCCACCGTGGGCGACCTGGAGATGCAGTGAGCCGCCGTGAAGGGGGATCTCCTGGACGCCGACGATGCGCAGATCATGTTCGTTGAACAGGCGGCGAAGGGCGGAGACGGAGTAGTAACTGTAGTGCTCGTGATAGATCGTGTCGAAGGCACAGGACTGGAGGAGCCGGACGATGTAGGGCACCTCGATGTGGGCCACCCCCTGCGGGGCGAGGATGATCCTGATTCCTTCGGCGATATCGTGGGGATCGGGCACGTGGGCCAGGACGTTGTTGGCGAACATGACATCCGCCTCGCCGGCGTCTTGACGCAACTGGCGGGCCGTGTCGGGGTTGAAGTAGGCGCAGCGCGTCGGGATGCCGTCCGCCTGCGCGCAGGCGGCGACGTTCTCCGCAGGATCGATGCCGAGGACGGAAGCGCCGCGCGCCATGGCCTGTCGAAGAAGATACCCGTCATTGGAGGCGATCTCGATGACGCGCTGCCCCGGGTGGACGAAGCGATCCACGAGACGCTGGGCCTCCGCCACCATCGTCTGCGACTGGCCGGAGAAGTAGCGATAATCGCGGAACAGCAGGTCGGGCGGGGTGGATTCGGTGAGCTGGACGAGGGAACAGTCGCGGCAGAAGACAGCCTTCAACGGTCGCTGCGGAGCCGGCTCGTCCGGGTGACGAAGGAGATTGTTCACCAGGGGCATCGGCCCCAGATCGATCACTTCTCCCAGCGAGTTGCCACCGCAGATTCGGCAGTTCACGTCTCACCACCGTCTTCGAGTCCAGAGTTTTGCCGCACCAGCGCCGGCTCCGTCCCTTCGGCGCTGAAGCGACGGAAGTACTGTCGATACCATCGCACGGTTTTCGCAAGCGCGGCATCAAGTTCGTGTCCGGCCCGCCAACCCAGCACGTCCCGGGCGCGGGTCGAGTCGAGGTGCTGGGCCGGAATCTCGCCGATGGCCGTGTTCTCGATGATCGGTTCAAGATCCCCGCGCCCTGTCGCGGCGCGGAGGCGATGGGCCATTTCCAGCACGGTCAACGGCCGGCCTGTGCTGAAGTTGAACGCGCAGCCGGCGACATCGACCTCGCCCGCCTCCGTCCGCCACCGCGCGAGGGCGAGAGAGGCCTCCACGACATCATCGATATACACGTAATCGCGCACGGGGGAGCCGTCGCTGCGGATCACCGGGCGCCGGCCTGCCAGCAGTGATCGGATCGCCGAGGGGACGATGCGGCTGAAGTTCAGATCGCCGGGTCCGAAGACGTTGCCGCACCGTGCGATGGCGACTGGCAGACCGTACGTCGCCGCGTATGACTGGGCGAGCAGATCGGCGCATGCCTTCGATGCGTCGTACGGGTATCGCCCGGCGAGCGGCGTGTCCTCCGTGGCGGGCAGGTCCCGGCAGGCGCCATAGGCCTTGTCGCTGGAGGCGATGATGATGCACCGCGGGCGGTCACGCGCCATGCGGCACGACTCCAGCACGTTCCATGTGCCCTGGATGTTGGTCTGGAACGTGGTGAGCGGATCGCGCCGCGCCGCGCCCACGATCGCCTGCGCGCCGAGGTGGAAGACGACGTCGATCCGGCGCCGGATGATCGCCGCCTTGACGAGTTCGAACTGCTCGAGTCGGCCGTCGATGATGCCGACGCGGGATGCATCGCCGGATCGCCACAGCGGCGAGCGGGGATCGTGATCGCACACGAAGCACAAAACCTCGGCGCCGCGGCGGAGGAGGGCCCGCACGAGGTGGGAGCCGATGAACCCGCTCGCGCCGGTCACGAGGACGCGCAGATTGGCCGGGGCGGCCGGTGTCATAGGCGTCATGGTAAGAGAAGGCGGGGGGGATGGGGCGGCTGGCCGGACCCCGCCGACGCCTTTGCCGGCCGGGAGTATGATCTGCCCTTCCCGCCGGAGGGCCCGAACTGCTCGCGGCGGCCCGCCCGGCGTAGTCAGCGCCGCGGGTCGTCGGGGCCGGTTTCCTGGCCCCATCGCCGGTGACGAGTGACCGCCATGATCAGCTACCTCCTGCCCACGCGGAACCGTCCCGATCGCCTGGCGGCGACGCTGGAGGCCCTGGGCCGGTTGTCGGCGGCCGCCCACGGGCCCGTCGGTGGTGCGGAGGTCCTCATCGTCGATGACGCCTCGGCCGTCCCGGTCGAACCGGAGCCCGTGCTCCGGAACGGGATGCCCGTGCGGGTCCTTCGACGCAGGCGGCGGGAGGGGGCGGCCGCCCGCAATGCCGCCGCCGCCGCCGCGCGCGGCGAGTGGATCGTGATGCTCGATGACGATTCTCACTCGCTCGACGAGGCCGCGGTGAGTGTGGTTGCCGATGCGGCCGAAGACGTGGCGGCGATCGGCGCGGAAATCCTCCTGCCCGATGGGCGGCACGAGGATGGCGGGCTGCCGGAAGTGTTCGTCGGCTGCGGCGCGGTGATTCGGCGCCAGGCGTTCCTTGAACTCGGCGGGTACGACCCGAGCTTCCACTACTACGCCGAAGAGTACGACCTCTGCGCCAGGCTGCTGCAGGCGGGTTGGCGCATCATCCATGACTGGCGCCTGCGCGTGCGGCATGAACGCGACGCGGTTGGACGCGACATGAACATGATCCTGCACCGGCTGGTACGCAACAATGGCTGGGTCATGCAGCGCTATGCGCCGGAGCCGCAGCGGCAAGCCGCCCTGGCCGAGGTGATCGGGCGGTATCGCCGGATCGCCGAGAGGGAACGTGCCCTGGCGGGTTATGAGCAGGGGCTCGCGGAACTGAACGCGACGCTCCCCTCACAGCCGAGGCGACCGATGGATGAAGTGCTGTGGGATCGCTTCACCGGGCTCGCCCACGCGCGGGCGGCGTTGCACCACGAGCCGGCGTTGCGGGCGCAACCCGTTGCCATCGTTGATGAGGGGAAGAACGCGTGGGTGATACGGCAGGCGCTGGATGAATTGAGCCAATGCAGGATCACCGATGAGCGCCAGGCGCAGGTCTGGGTGATCGGGACGATGTCGCCCGGGCCGATGATGGATGCCTGGGCGCGGCGCAGGCGTGAGCACCGCAGGATCATTCGGCCGTGGCGCCTGGCCGGCGCATCAGTTGCGGTCGACGCGGGCGTTGCGGTTTCGCCGTGGGCATGGAATCACCGCGATGAGTTGGGGCATGGTGACCGATGAGTGATGAGCGCACCGACGAGATTGCACGCGAGGCGGCGAGCCTGATCGCAACGGGAAAGGCCCGGACCGTCGCCGAGGCGATCCGCCGCGCCGCCGATGCCCTGAACCTTCGTGGTGCGCCGATGCCCGGTCACGGCCTGGTGCGCAGGCACGCCCAGGGAATGGCGATGCAGGCGATGGGCGACAGCGCCTATCGCCAGTCGATCCGCGCGGTGTGGAGCGTTGCCGAGCAGATCATGGCGGTGATGGAGCAGGCCCTCCCCAGCGCCAATTCGGTCCTGGTCGGGCGCGCGGTCAAGGGACAGATCGACGCCGGTGTGACCATTCATCTTCGCGTCTACACGCCCAGTCCGATGCGCCAGATCGTGGAGAGCCTTCTTGCTTACGGATACGAGGAGCCGAGCTTCGAGACGGCGGAAACACGATTGGGCCGGCTCGATCGCATCCGATTTCAGGACGAAGGCTGTGAGGTGCTTCTGACGCGGTGCCTGCCTGAGATGGCCGGACAGATGGGCTGTGATCTATTCACGGGTCGTTCCATCCCCACCGCGACCGCGGAGGAGCTGCGTCGGCGCCTGGCGGACGAGAATGCCTGAGGCGAGGGCGGCGAAAGTCAAGAGAAAGTGTTTGCGGGCGCCCCGAAACGGGTGTTATTCTATAAGGTCAATATCGTTCGATAGTCACAGAAGAAAAGAGGAAGGCCATGCTTATTGACCGGTTGATCGTTGGGAACCCGCGCCCGTGGCTCGGCGGGGCGCTGGCGGTGGCGATGATTGTCACGCTGTCGATGGGGCAGCCCGCGGCGGCGTCGCAAGCGCAGCCGGGCCCGGCGCCCAAGATCCATCCGACCTTTGCCGCCCGGCTGGAGGCCGCGGAGAACCCGGTCAAGACCTGGGTGTTCTTCACCGACAAAGGCCACCTCACCGATGGCCAGTACGAGTCGGCGATTCGCCGCCTGCATGTCACCTACGACCGGCGGGCCATCCAGCGCCGCCAGCTCCGCCGCACCGCCCCGGGCCTCTTCGACGCGCGCGACCTGCCCGTGGCGGACGCCTACATCGACGCGGTCAGCGCCACCGGCGCCGAGCTGCACATCACCAGCCGCTGGCTGAACGCGGTCAGCGCCCGGGTGACCGCCGCGCAGGCGCGCGCGATCGCGGCCCTGCCGTTTGTGAAGTCGATCGAGCCGGTGCGCCGGGCACGGCGCTTCGACCCGCCGCCGCCTGACGGGGAGCAGGTTCCCGCCGCCCCCCGGGGCGGAAGGGGATTCTACGGCGCCGCCGAGGAGCAGTTGGCCCAGATCAACCTCATCGCGTTGCATGATGAAGGCGCCACGGCGCAGGGCATCATCGTCGGCATCCTCGACACCGGCTTCGTGCGCACGCATGAAGCGTTCAACCATCCCGATCACCCGCTGCAGGTGATTGCCGAGTATGACTTCATCAACATGGATGAGAACACCGGGATCGAGGAGGGCGATCCGTCGAACCAGCACCGGCACGGCACGATGATTCTCGGCACGCTGGGGGCGTACATGCCCGAGGAGCTGGTCGGAGGGGCCTACGATGCCTCCTTCATCCTCTGCAAGACCGAGGACACCAGCGACGAGTATCCGGGAGAGGAGGACAACTACGTCGCCGGCCTGGAGTTCATCGAGGCGAACGGCGGTGATGTGTCCACCTCCTCGCTCATCTATCTCGACTGGTACACGCAGGAGGACATGGACGGCCAGACCGCGGTGACCACCATCGCCGTCAACGCCGCCACGGAGAACGGCCTGTACTGCTGCACCGCCGCCGGCAACGAGGGGCATGACCAGAACCCCCAGACTTCGCATCTGGGCGCACCGGCCGATGCCTTCCAGGTGATCACCTGCGGCGCGGTGGAGAGCACGGGCGAGATCGCCGGTTTCAGCGGCGACGGGCCGACCGCCGATGATCGAGTCAAGCCCGAGGTGCTGGCCCGCGGCGTCTCCACCCACACCGTGAATCCCGACAACGACTACGGCTATGACACCGCAAGCGGAACGTCCTTGTCCACGCCGGTTGTCGCCGGCGCCGTGGCGTGCATCGCGCAGGCGCAGCCCACCTGGACGGTCGATCAGCTTCGCCAGTTCCTGTTCGTGACCGCCGACTACTACGTCGCCAACGGCACGTTTGACCCGTTGTATATCTACGGCTACGGGGTCATTGACGCCTACGGGGCCGTCGCCCTCGACTGCAACCACAACGGCGTGTTCGACGATCAGGACATCGACAACGGCACCAGCGAGGATGTCAACGGCAACGGCATCCCCGATGAGTGTGAATGCCTGGCCGATTGCGCCGAGCCGTTTGACGGCGTCGTCAACACCGTCGACCTGTTGGCCCTGCTGGCCGAGTGGGGCGGTTCGGGGACTCCGCGCGACATCAACTACGACGGGATCATCAACACCGCCGATCTGCTGGCGCTGCTCGCCGCGTGGGGCCCGTGCCCGGAGTAATCACGGCGTGACGTTCCGGCACAGCATCGGCGGCTGAATCGACAGGCCTTCTCAGACCGCCAGCCCTTCGAACAGGGGCGTGGACAGGTATCGCTCGCCGAAGCTGCAGGCGATGGTGACAATCTTCCTGTCCTTGTTTTCCGGTCGTGCAGCGACACGGGCGGCGGCGCAGACGTTGGCGCCGGTGCTGATCCCGCCGAAGATCCCTTCGGTGGCCGCGAGGCGCCTGGCCCAGGCGAAAGCACCTTCGTTGGTGACCAGCTCCACGCCGTTCAGCAGCGTCGTGTCGAGGTTGGCCGGGATGAAGCCCGCCCCGATCCCCTGGATCTTGTGCGGGGCCGCCCGGCCTCCGGAGATGACCGGCGAGGCGGCGGGCTCGACGGCAATGGCCCGGACCTCGGGATTGTGTCGGCGCAGGCAGCGCGTCACGCCGGTGATGGTTCCCCCCGTGCCGGCCCCGGCGACGATCATGTCCACCCGGCCGCCCGTGTCCTGCCAGATCTCCTCGCCGGTGGTCTTCTCATGAACATCCGGGTTGGCCGGATTCTCGAACTGCTGGGGCATCCAGGCGTTGGTCTCGCCTTCCACCAACTCCTGCGCCCTGGCGAGTGCGCCGGGCATGCCGTCCGCGGCCGCCGTCAGAACCAGGTTCGCCCCCAGCGCCTTGAGCAGGATGCGGCGCTCGATGCTCATCGACTCGGGCATGGTGAGCGTCAGCCGGTATCCACGGCAGGCGCAGACGAAGGCCAGGGCGATGCCCGTGTTGCCGCTCGTCGGTTCGATGATGTGCGTGTCGGGATTAATAAGGCCATCACGCTCGGCGGCGGCGATCATCGCCTCGGCGATCCGGTCCTTCACGCTGGCCATAGGGTTGAAGAACTCGCACTTTACGTAGACCGCTCCGTGCTCGGGCGGCACGAGCCGGCGCAGACGCACCAGCGGCGTGTTGAAGACGGTCTCGGTAATGCTGTCGTAGGTCTTGTTGTGGGCCATGGAGCGGCTCCCGAAGAACATCGAACGGCGCGCCGGCGGACGAAGGCTACTATACACACATGAACACAGATGGAAGTAATCCGCCGGAGGCGGCCGGTATTCCGCCTTCGCTGGAGGAAACCGCCCGGCGCCTGACCGGTTCGATCCTCGCCGACGGGCGCACGCGTCATGTTTCCACCGCCTACCTGCCGGATCGCGAGGCGGTGCTCGGCATCGTGGAGAAACTCACGTGGCTGCTGTTCCCCGGCTTCTCGCGGCCGCGCGATGTGACGGCCCGGACGATGCCCATCCGCGTCGCCTTCGTGCTCACGGAGGTCTGCCGGGCGCTCTTCGAGCAGGTATCTGGCGCGTTGCGTTACGAGCGGGGCATCGAGTCGCGGGACTCGACGTTCGAGCGGCAGTGCACCGAATGCGACGCCCGGGCCCTGCTGATCGTCGATGCGTTCATCGGCAGATTGCCGGAGGTGCGCGGCATCCTCAGCCTCGATGTGCAGGCGGCCTACGATGGCGACCCCGCCGCGCACCACACCGATGAGACCATCTTCTGTTATCCCGGCCTGCGGGCCATCGCCGTTCATCGCCTCGCCCACGAACTCTACAAGCTCGATGTGCCGCTGATTCCCCGGATCATGAACGAGTACGCCCATTCGCAGACCGGCATCGACATCCACCCCGGGGCGACCATCGGCAAGTACTTCTTCATCGATCACGGCACGGGCGTGGTCATCGGCGAGACGACCGTGATCGGCGATCACTGCAAGCTCTACCAGAACGTGACCATCGGGGCCAAGAGCTTTCCCAAGGATGAACGCGGGCGCCTGAAGCGCGGCGTGAAGCGTCATCCCACGCTCGAAGACCACGTCACCGTCTACGCCGGGGCGACCATCCTCGGCGGGGAGACGATCATCGGCGCCGGCTCGATCATCAACGGCGGCGTGTTCCTCATGGAGTCCGTGCCGCCCGGGCATGTCGTGCACGGGCCCCGGGCCGAGCTGTCGCTGCGGAGCAACCCGGAGATGCCGCCGGCCGGCTACACCATCTGAATCGAATAGCCCCGGCGGCAGGCGCAGTGGGCCGGCCGGACGCGCCGGCGAGGCTCATCGGCCACGAAAAACGCCGAGCCCGTTCTTCACGGGCCCGGCGTGGGGATTGATCTCGCGATCGAAGCGGATGAACCGGCGATGGCCTTCAGCCGCGGGGGCAGCCGGCGGGCTTGCCGCAGTTCTTCGGATCGCAGTTCAGAGGATTGCAATTCTTCGGATCGCACTGGGGGTGCTTGACGGCATGCTCGGGGCAGGGCTTGACGCAACCCTTTGCCGCATCGGGGCAGCAGCCGGGCTTGCTCGGGCAACTGCCCGGCTCGGAGAGCGCGCCCATGTCCGCGTCCGACGTCTTGCCGGACGGGCAGGCGCCTTTCTGCGCCGACGGACACGCGCCGCACGCGGCGGGGTTGCAGGACGACCCGTCGCCCATCGCCCCGGTGGCGACGTTGCTGGTTTCCGTCGACTTGCAACCCACCACGAAGATCAAAGCGAGCACCACCAATAGACTCGAAACAAGTTTCATCATTCATACTCCTGTCGGAATTGCCGCCGGCCTTCACCTGCGGCAGGAAAGTATTTTCCGGAAATCGCTCGTCGACAGTGCCATCGCCTGACGCGACAGAAGAGTCAACCGGCGACGAAGTTATGCTCTGGTGGGACGCGGCGTGCGCAGCCGATGCGATCAGCGCGCACTGTCCCCACGATGTGGACCGCGATCAGTTGCGCCACACGCACAGGGCTGCCCGGCGAGTGTTGTTCGAACCGCTCGGGGCCGCCTCGCGGAACCCGCGATGAACGACGGGCGCCGGCGCGATCAACGGCGGGGCCGGCGCGATCGCCGGCATCAGCGTCATCGGCTGTTTCTGGGGAGCGGGAATCCGATCCACCGGGCGAGGCGGCCGCGGCGGCACGCGCTTGCAGCAGTTGGCCGGATCACATCCGCCGCTGGTGGCCTCAGCCGAGCAGCGGGCCGGCTCCGGTTCTTTCCTCGTCGCCGCTGCCATCCGCCCGGCGCAGCATCCATGGCCGCTCTCCTGCACGGATTGTCGTTGGCGGCAACAGGGCTCCAGAGCAACGTGCCCGCTGTCCTCCGCCGACACTGGCTCCTGTTGGTCCATGCAAGGCGGGCGCGGGGTCAGGCTGCCCTGGGCCCAGAGCAGTTGGCCGATCAGGCCGAAGATGAGGGTGAGCCGCATCAGCCACATACCACACTCCATCATCCGGATCTCCTCTATCAAGTCAAGACTTTCCCGGCGGTATCCGCGCCGGCCGCAAGGCCTCCTCTGGCCTGATCGCTCCGGCTCGCTACACTCATGACGTTCAATGCAACGGCCGGCCGTGCCGTGCGTCCCCATCCCCTCCTCGACGAGAAAACGAGAAGCCGATGCCAGACGCTCCGCCTGACCCGTTCAGTGCAAGAAGCATGATCGAGACGCCATTGGGAGGGCGGATCGCCTACCCGCTGGATGCTGTGCGCGATTGCGGGAATCTTGATTCACTGCCCTATTGCATCAAGGTTATTCTGGAGGCATGCCTCCGGCATTGTGATGGGCGCATCGTGACCGAGCAGGACGTGCGGGCGATTGCCGCCTACGACGCGCTGAACGTCGGCGAGGTGGAGATCCCCTTTCGGCCCGCACGGGTGGTGCTCCAGGATTTCACCGGCGTGCCCGCGTTGGTCGATCTGGCCGCGATGCGCGATGCCATCGTGCGCCTGACCGGCGAGGAGTCCAGTGCCCGAAAGGTCAACCCGCTCGTGCCGTGTGATCTTGTCGTCGATCATTCGGTGCAGGTCGATGCCTTTGCCTCCGCCACCGCTTTGACGATCAACAGCCGCAAGGAGTTCGAGCGCAACAACGAGCGTTATCGGTTCCTGAAATGGGGCCAGGGCGCCTTCGACAACTTCCGCGTGGTGCCGCCGGCCACAGGGATCGTGCACCAGGTGAACCTGGAGTACCTGGCCCGCGTGGTCTGGGACGCCGACG
>Ga0272441_10007350_pt1 | contig 17943 bp, 16 predicted proteins | sample SSMProp6N_FD_193582 | JGI IMG/M metagenome (GOLD analysis project Ga0272441, IMG submission 193582) | Marine sediment archaeal communities from Little Sippewissett salt marsh, Falmouth, MA, United States - SSM-Prop-6N | ecosystem: Environmental > Aquatic > Marine > Wetlands > Sediment ... | reverse complement strand
GTCCTGTAAGAATGGAGCATAAGTAGTGCTTAGATACAGTTTTACTGTATGCTCATCCACAGCCTCAACAGACTCTACTATACTGTTATCCACCCACTGGTACGGGTGCTCTTCCGTATATTCGTAGGTAAAAACGACATCCTCAGCAGTAAAATCAGTGCCGTCATGCCACTTAACGTTCTCCTGCAAATTAAATGTATAGGAATTGTCGTCACTATTGTATTTCCACTCACGAGCCAGTTGTGGGACGAACTCTGTGGTATTCTTCCAGACAAGAGGTTCGAAAATGAAACTCATGCGGATGTAGCCAGGGCCGCGAGAATAATGAGCGTACGGTGTTGGATACCCCCAGTCTCCTGTAGAATCGGCTATCGTATATGAATCAATTAACGAACTCGTTATTGCTTCCTCACCACTACATGCTGGTAAAAATAAAAAATTCATGACCATAGCAATAATTATTAGTTTAGTCAGCAAATTACGTATTTTCATTATGATGAATACCCCTTTATCAATTGTTTGCATGTAATAATATGGGTAACCCGAGATGCAATTCAGTACTGTCTTAGACTGATTATAAGGTCACATAGTTCTTCTTATTAATGACACAAGATAAACCCCTGATACTGTCTCCAAGAAGTTCTAAAGGTGTGGTTTACAGTAGCAGGTGCACCAACGGTATTCTCATTTATTTATCATAGTCGATATACCATCTCCTGCAAGCTGATAATATTCATGGCCTGAGCAGGAGAGGCATACAGGCTTGCCTTCTTTCATCCTGGAGCGTGGTTCCATGACCGTTTCCCCACAAATAGAGCATTGTACACTGGTAAAAATCTGAGCATAGGCAGGAACACTTACATTCACCTTTTTAATATCAAGGATTTCTTCATCAGGAATGTCTAACACTCTAAAGGAGTAGTCTTTCCACAGCCTGGTGAGCTGTTCACTCTCGGCCTCGCTGCCAGATCGCTCCACAACAACTTTTTGCCAGAGTTCATCCATTTCAGAAGAACGTTCTTTCCTGGATCTATCAGAAATAGCTACTATTCTTATCCCTTCACCTGTCCTTTTAGCCAGGGTAAAGGCCATTTTCCCATAATCACGATAAATCATTGCATTGTTGCCAAAAGAGCAACCTGTTACCATCTGGACTCCATCGCTGAAACAGTTGTTGGTCTCAACGATAGCAATAACCTCTTCCATGCCCTTCGAGGTGACATTTAATTCATGAACTGCCTTTGATGCAGCTTTTACACCCATAGCTGAACCAGGGCAATAATGACCATGTAGTAATCCGGTTATCTCCAATAATCTATGAAGGTCATTCGCAATTAAGGCATTCTCTATCTCTTGGCGTGGATTTCCCTTATTCAAACTATCCTCCTTTAATAAAATAATGCGACAAAATGCATATGCAAAAAATTGCAATTAATATAATAAAAAAAAGAGGCTATGCCCCTTTATCTTTACATTCCTCACAAATTCCACTGATTACAAGATGCTGAAAATCCATCATGAAACTGTATTTTTCAGCGATTGTTTTCTCTATCTCATTAAAAGTATCATCGTTGCACTCTATAATTTTACCGCATCTGCTACATACGAGATGATGGTGATGATCTCCTTCAGAGTGGTGATAGATAACATGATCGTCTAATTCACTTTTATAGATGCATCCATTTTTTTCCAGAAGTTCCAGAGTACGGTATACAGTAGATTTGTGTACTTCTGGCATCTTTGCTTGAACTCGTTCAATAAGTTCCTCAGCGGTTGAATGGTTTATGGAATCATGCAAGGCGTCTATGACGAGCTTACGCTGTGGTGTAAGTTTAAGTCCCTTTTGCTTTAATGTTTTAATGCATGTCATCGTTCTTGCACCCAGTCGTAATTATGCTACTTTGTGGAGTAGAATGTCAAGAGTTATGCTGGGCTAAATACTGATGTGCTTCATCTACTATAACTCTATAAACCTCATGAAAAGGTATATTTTGTTTGGCAGCAATTTGACGACAGTCATCATATTCTGGATAGATGGCTATAATATCACCTGCATAGCGTTTAACTTTGGCAGATGCACGGCCAAGCGTTGAGTTGATTTCTATGATTTCTCTTTGAGCCACATGGCGTGAGACTTCCCGTACTCGTATTCCCAGTGTAGAAGTTTCTCTCATTATTATTTCTGTCAGTTTAGATTCAACAGATGCTGGAAACAGCACACTGAGCATGATTGCAGGTCGATTTTTCTTCATTTGTATTGGAGTGAACCAGACATCGACCGCTTTCTCTGCAAAAAGCAGATCCATCAAATAACCGTAAATCTCAGGACTCATATCATCTATATTTGTCTCAAGTAATTTAAGTTCTTCATCTTGACCTGATGATGCTTGTTCTCCAAACCATATTCGAAATACATTTGGCCAGCCTTCAAAATCTTTGCTTCCGGCTCCATAACCAACTTTTTTAATGTTCATCTGTGGCCGTCCGAATGTTGCTAACGAGGTAACCAGAGCTGCTCCTGTCGGAGTAATGAGTTCTCCTTTTGGTTGATTGAATTCCGAATTAGTGTTTATCGGCGCAGAGACTTCAGTAAGTAATTGCAGAGTAGCAGGTGCAGGAACTGATAACCTCCCATGTGCAGTAGCCACAGAACCACTTCCGACTGTTATAGAAGAAGAATAGCAAGATTTTACTTTCAGATATTCAAGGCCAAAGACCGTTCCAACAATGTCTATAATAGAATCAACGGCCCCAATTTCATGAAAATGTACTTCATCAATTGGGACACCATGAATGGCTGCCTCAACTTTGCCAAGCCTTTTGAAAATTGTGCTGCTTTGCTTTTTTACTCTATCGGATAGCTGGCTATTTTCAATGAGATTGAGAATATGAGTCAGGGAACGATGGTGATGATGAGCGTGGCTGTCAATAGTAACATCAAACTTTGTAGCTGTTATAGACGATCGTTTTACTTTCTTTGCAGAAAGGTTGTATCCGTTAATGTTCAATCGTTCAAGCCCTTCTCTAAGCGTATCTATATCAAGACCGATATCAAGCAGTGATCCCAACATCATGTCACCACTACAACCGGAAAAACAGTCAAAGTAAGCGATATCGTTCATCTTTTCACCTCTATCATGGTATCGTTGAGTCCAATATTTAAGCTACCAGTGCAGTAACCGGTAAGGTCGAGCGTTATATATTTATAACCCATTGCTTTAAATTCTTGTACTATTTTTTGTCGAACTTCATTTTTCAACAATAAATACATTTCTTGTTCATCAACTTCTATGCGTGCAATATCCCCATGATGGCGTAACCTGAGTTGATTAAAACCCAGGCTATGCATGAATTTTTCTCCATTATCTATTAACTGAAGTGTTTCCCGTTTTATTGCCGTATTATATGGAATTCTCGATGCCAAACAGGGTGAGGCAGGCTTGTTCCAATTTTTTAATCCAATATGCTTCGAGAGTGAGCGGATCTCCTTCTTGGTTAATTTCGCTTCGATTAAGGGACTTCTAACACCAGATTCTTTAGCTGCCTTAAGTCCAGGACGGTAATCAGCCAGGTCGTCATAATTAGTACCATCGATTATCCATTTCAAATCTTTTTCAATAGCAATATTTTTTAGTTTGTCGAAAATAGTCATACGGCAGTGGTAGCATCGATCAGGCGGGTTTGAGCAGAAATCAGGATTCTGGAGAAAGTCGAGTTCGATAATTTGATGAGAGAGACCCAATTCCTGAGCAGTTTTTTTGGCCACAATATGCTCGTTTTCTGGAAAAATACAACCTGAAACGAATACAGCATGTGCGCGAGAACCAAGTTCCTCATTGGCGATGACAGCAAGGAAAGTGCTATCAACTCCACCGGAATAGGCAACGAGAACTGATGACATCTCTTTTAAGATGTGTCTAAGTAGTTCTATCTTTGTTCCATGCTGCATTTTATCAGCATGTCTCCCCACTCTGTAGATTAATCATACCGGCTGTATATCCAGCTCCAAAACCATTGTCAATATTAACAACCGATACACCGGGGGCACAGCTGTTTAACATCGTCAATAGAGGAGCTATCCCTTTGAAGCTGGCTCCAAATCCAACGCTGGTTGGCACAGCTATAATAGGTACCGAGACAAGTCCCCCAATAACACTGGCAAGAGCACCTTCCATGCCTGCAACAACGACGATAACATTAGCTTCACGTAACTGTGGTAACTTTCCAAGCATTCGATGTATACCGGCAACTCCAATATCAAAGAATTTCACTACTTCATTACCCATTATTTCAGCGGTAATAGCAGCTTCTTCTGCAATTGGAATATCTGCAGTTCCGCCACTAACTATAGTTACACCTGGCTTTAAAGTTTCATAATGATTACGAATTACCGTAATAATCCTGGCTATAGGATGGTAAACCGCATCTGTTATTAATTCTTTCAGTTGGTTATATGCTTCCGGTGTAGCCCGAGTAATTAATAAACGATTAGAAGACTGTAGAAGTTTTTCCGCAATAGATGTAATTTGTTCAGGAGTTTTGCCCTGACCAAAAACAACTTCTGGAAAAGCCAGACGTAAGCTTCGATGGTGATCAACATTCGCATATCCAAGTTCCTCGTAGGGGAGTATGCTTAACTCTTTTATGGCTTGTGATATTTCCCAATCACCTGATCTGACCTTTTCTAGTACCTGAATTAGCCACCTGTTGGTTATTTGAGTTTCATCAGACATATTAGTATCGTGCAATAGATCCTCTCTCAATATATCTGGAAAGTATAAGTTAAAGGTTGAATAAAAACAAATTAGAATGAAGTAACTATAAGTCTGCCTGATAACCGGGCAGAGATTTATAAAGCCAGACAAGCAGAAGGGAAACAATCCTACCTGGAAATTTACTGGCAGCTTCAACGGTGATTGTCTGTATGGTAACTGGGTTATTTGCTTAAAATATACAAGAGGTATTATCTAAAACTGGTGGATAGATTATAATGAGAGCAGGCTTTATATACAATACTTGGAAGGCACTGATCCCATGCAGAACATTTAAATTACCGGTAAAATACTAACTGTGGTGGTATTTTAATAGAGGAAGTACTAATCAACGTTATTTCGGGTCATAGTAACAGCGAAACGAATAAACAAGCAGGAGATACCATAATTATGGAAGATTTAGTTATAAAAAACGGTTTAGTGGTAACCCCGGGAGGTATCGTTAGAGGTGGATTGGTGGTACAGAATGCAAAGATAGTGGATATATGCGCTGATAAGTCCCTGCCTGATTCTAAGCTGGAGGTAGATGCTGAGGGTTGCTATGTTTTGCCTGGGTTGATCGATCCTCATGTTCATTTTGGCCGAACAGAAGAGGAAGATTTTCGATCTCAGTTACGGACTGAGTCAATAAGCGCTGCTGTATCAGGGGTGACTACATTTATGGGCTTTGTACGCTATGGCGATGTATTGGGACCTCGTCTTTCTGTTTATCAACAAGGAAAGAAGACGGGGGAACAAAACTCATTCATTGATTTTAAATTTCACGCTTACCTATTTACTGAAGAACAGCTGGAGGAAATCCCTCTGTTGATAAAAGAAGGGATTACTTCTTTTAAACTGTTTTTAAATAACACTGTCGAGAGTGCAAAACGGAAAGGATATAAAGCAACTACCTTTGGTTTTGTTTACAGGGCTATGGAGATGATTGCTGCATATGGGCCGCCGGCAATTCTTCAGGCACATTGTGAACAACCTGATATCTTTAATCTCTTAACAAATAGACTGGAAGCAGAAGGTAGAAAGGACTTTCTCGCCTGGTCAGAAGCGAGACCGGATATTTGTGAGACTATGCACGCCTTTAGCCTGGGACTTATCAGTTTGAAAACTGGTTGTCCGGCTTATATCGTTCATGTAAGCTGCAAGGAAACAGTTGATATCATCCGATATCTGAGGAAGAAGGGAGCGAATATTCATGCTGAAACCTGTCCCCATTACCTTACTCTAACAAAAGATACACCGATGGGAGTATTGGCCAGGATGGAACCTCCGTTGAGGGATACGGCTGATGTCCAGCATTTATGGCAGGCAGTGTCGGATGGTACATTCGATACCATAGGTTCAGATCATGTTCCATTGATGAAACAGCAAAAAGAATCGGATGGAATATGGAAAGGTACTGGTGGTGTTGGTGGGATAGGAGCAATATTACCTATAATGATGTCTGATGGTGTAAACAAAGGAAGATTGACTATAGAAAGATTGGTTAAGTTGACTTCAGAAAACCCGGCAAAAATTTGGGGGATATATCCCAGGAAAGGGGCATTAAGTCCTGGCTCCGATGCCGACATAGTCATTGTTGATCCTGATAGGCAATGGGTACTATCAGCTGATAACCTGAAATCACGCTCGGATTATTCTATCTATGACGGTAGAAAAGTAAGAGGTAAGGCTATTAAAACTTTCATAAGAGGAAAACTGGTTGCTGAAAATGGTGCTCTAGTTGCCGAAAGTCCAGCGGGAGAATTTATTAATCCTCTTAGACCATATAAATCCCGATAATCAACTAATATATTATTTGCAACAATCTTATACGTGTAGCTGCCAGGCATCTGTAGCGGAATTTACTATAAACAATGATGTCTTTATAGACTGGAGAGTTTAAAAGTCGCGAGGTACGCTATATTACTTTATTGGGAGGCTAGTCTGTGAGCCTTCTATGAGAGTCTCCTTAGCCACTTTTATGAAATCCATAAATAATGGATGTGGAGAATCGGGATGTGATTTAAATTCAGGATGGAACTGGCAGGATAACATCCACGGATGGTCTTGAAGTTCTACTATCTCTACCAATTTCTCATCTGGAGATAGCCCGCTGATTATAAGGCCGGCATCTTGTAATTGTTGGCGGTAGTCGTTATTAAATTCAAAACGATGACGATGACGCTCGTAAACCGAGTCGGTTTTATATGCCCTGGCTGCCTTCGTATTTGGAGTGAGCTTACAGGGATAGGTTCCCAATCTCATTGTGCCACCTTTTTCATTAATGTTTTTCTGATCAGGAAGAAGATCAATTACCGGGTACTTAGTTTTCTGATCAAACTCAGTGGAATTGGCTTTCTGGTCCTGGAATACATATCTGCTAAATTCTATGACCATAGTATGGAGTCCGAGACATAATCCAAAGTAGGGAATGTTATGCTCCCTTGCAAATTTAGCCGTTTCAACCATACCTTCGATGCCACGGTAGCCAAAACCACCCGGCACTATTATTCCTTGAACCTGCCTGAGCTTTTCGATGAGCCCGTCCTGTAGCTCCTCTGAGTTAATCCATTCAAGTTGAAGAGAAAGGTTATGGGCTAAAGCAGCATGACATAATGCTTCACGAACTGAATAGTAAGCATCTCGTAGTTCAGTATATTTGCCAACCAGGCCTATTACTACTGGTTCTTTAGGGGTTTTCAGGTCGGATACAAGGTTACGCCAGTGGTTCATATTACTTTCCTGAGGCGACAATTGCATCCGGTCAACAATAAAATTTACCAGGCCGGCGTTCTCCAGCAATAATGGTACCTCATAGATAGAATCGCTTGTTACCAGAGGGATGACAGCTTCTTTAGCGACATCACAGAATAGCGATATTTTATCCTTTATTTCCTGCGATACTTCTCTATCACTCCGACAGAGAATCACATCAGGTTGTATACCTATGCGTCTTAACTCTTTAACGCTATGCTGAGTTGGCTTGGTTTTTATCTCATCGGTCGCGGCAATATATGGCAAGAAAGTAACATGTATAAAAAGGACATTATTCCGGCCTTCATCATTTCGCATTTGTCTTATAGCTTCTAAGAATGGTTCTCCTTCAATATCACCTACAGTCCCACCAACTTCAACTATTAACACATCGGGGTTGGATAGCTCAGCCGCATATCTTATGAGTCTTTTTATTTCATTGGTAACATGTGGAATTACCTGTATGGTTCCGCCCAGGAAATCGCCTTTCCTTTCCTGACGGATAACGGAGGAGTATACCTGTCCGGAGGTGACATTAGAAGCCTGAGTCAGTTCGATATTAATGAATCTTTCATAGTGGCCTAGATCCAAATCGGTTTCTGCCCCATCTTTCGTTACAAATACTTCACCATGCTGGTAAGGAGACATTGTTCCAGGGTCAACATTCAGATAAGGGTCGAGTTTCTGTACTGAGATGTCGATACGACGGCTTTTAAGCATCCTGCCTATAGAGGCTACTGAAATACCCTTGCCAACAGAGCTCACGACCCCACCAGTTACGAAAATATATTTTACCATTGCTTATGACAACACAAGTTATTTATAGTGTAATTCGGGGTTTTATTAATCATTGAGAAACGTGAAGGTTTATTTTTATTGTATGGGGCTTGCAGATGCTTGTCAAGTGTTTAAACCATTTTTTAAAAAATACTATAGCTAATAATTACTACAAAATAGGTAGATATTATTGATTGAAATAAAAAAATACCTGCATTTTTAAGGCCAGAATATGATAGATTAATAGTATTGGAGTATGAAGACCTGATATTTGTCAACTGCCCAACAACGGTAGTATCAGTGGTCCTTCTGGAATAACAATTATTTCAGCATCATTTCCAAGGATAGAGAATGCTTTTTTAAGGCCTTCCTCCACAGTATTTATTGGCACTATCATAAAATCACGAAGTACCTGATCTTCCAATTCCGAGACCATATAGATATCAGTATGTAATTGAAGTTCTGCTAAAACCTGATTTTGCCACTGCACTCCTATAGGTTCTTCTTTTCGTATTTTTTGTAGCACTTCTATTGGTCTTTCTACCGACGCGTGTAGCTCACGGAAGGATTCCGGGCCAATACCTGAATTGCAGGCAGAAGCTATTATTACAATTCCTCCATCTCGAGTAACTTTTGCGGCTGTATACATACCCTTGCAGCTTTGATACAGATCAAGATCAAGGGGCGAACCGCTATTCGTCGTTATGGTAATATCTGCTTTTTGACTAACTTCAACACCAGTTATCTCTCTTGCCAGTTCACAGCCCTTCTCATGAGCTTTGACAGGATCTCCTGCTACCACATGAGTTATCTCCTTTTGCTTGTTCAGTAAAACGTTTACAATGAAATCCTGTCTGGCTAACTTGGCTTGCTCGAGCAGGTCTGCATGTAACTGGTTTCCTATGAGAATCCCATCTCGAGTACAAGGATGCTCTATCATCTTATAGCTATGATTCTTATATGCTGATCTCACGCTGAATACACCAGGTGCCATACTTTTCCTACCGCCTGAAAAGCCCGCAAAAAAATGAGGTTCAATAAAACCAGTACTTATACGAAAGTCGGCATTCACTACTCTTCTGTTTATATCAACAGGAGTACCTCTGGATGTGGTTCCGACGCAGATTGTGTCATTTACATCATGGTTGATAACTTCATAATTTTCAATTATCTTCGGCCCTAATAATTTTATTAGCTCATCCCTGTTCAGAGGTGGGTGTAATCCAAGTGCCACGATTATCGTGATATTATCTCTTGATACTTTGCATTCCAGTTCAGCCAGTATAGGAGGCAGCAGCCTGTCATCGGGACATGGTCGGGTGTTGTCTGTTACCAGAACTATGATTTTGTCGCTAGCATTGATGCGGTCACAAAGAGGTAAAGATGATATGGGAGACCTCAGGCTTGCGGTTATAGCCGCACTTTCATTATTAAGCCCTTTTACATATCTGGTGTTTAATACATGTTTCAGGTTGCCGGTCGGTATACGTGCCTTTATAAAGGAATCACCATAGGGTAGTTCCAGTTCCTCGTATTTCATGGAATAGCAACCCCTGGATTCAGGATATTATTAGGGTCGAAAGTTCTTTTTATCCCTCTCATTAAGGCCCATGACTTTGTTTCTGGACAGAGGTCGAGATCGGCTATTCTTATTACCCCGATACCATGTTCCCCTGTTATTACTCCTCCCAGCTTAATGGCTTCTTTATATAGCTCCCGTTTAACTTCTCTGACCTTTCCTTTACTCTGGAGATCATTCATCAAGTGAGGATGGAAGTTTCCGTCTCCTGCATGACCGTACATGGGGATAATGGTGTTAAAGCGTCTGGCAATATTGTCTATTCTGTCCATTATCTCTCCAACGCTATTAGGAGGAACTGTTATATCCAGAATATCTGCGGTCTTGTTTTTCATTGCAGAGTATATTTCACTACGAATCTTCAGAATATCAGCCTGTTCCTCTTTCCTCTCTGCAATCAGAGTATCGACCGAGTTGCACTCGCCGCATATATCAGATACCTGCTCTGCCTGCTGATAAACCTCATCATCATTTGCGCCAGTTACTATTACAATAAGGTATGAGTTCCCTTGCGTTGCCGGCCATTTCAATCCCAGATAATCTGAGGAGATTTCAATTACGGTACGGTCAACATATTCAATAGCCAGTGGTATTACTCCACTGCGCAATATTTTTGGTACACTTTCCATTGCGTCCCGACGGTTGTTATATGAAATCACCATTGTGCCACTACTATTTACCTTAGGATACAGCCGGAAAATCACCTTGGTTATTATTCCCAGGATTCCCTCACTATGTATAAGTAGTTGCAGCAGATCAAGTCCCTGATTATTTTTGATAAGCTTACCGCCTAAATCTATTAACTCACCGGATGGAAGTACGACTTCAAGGCCTTTTACATAGTTTCTAATAACTCCGTATCTGACTGCTCTTGCTCCGCCTGCGTTGCATGCTACTAAACCTCCAACTTGTGCTCCTTCATCTCCGGGGTGAGGAGGGAAAAACAGACCAGCATCTTCTACCGATTTCAGCATTGTTTCAAGGGTAACCCCTGCTTCAACAACTACCATCAAATTATCTTTATCTACTTCTATGACTTTATCCAGTCGTTCCATGGATAGGACTGTACTATTAACAGTAGGCATAGCACCACCACATAAACCGGTTCCTCCACCCCGCACAAATATGGGGGAACTCTCTTCATTAGCAAGCTTTAATATCGCAGCTATCTCTCTACTATTAGCTGGCTTGACAACAATTACATCATCCGCTGGTTTTGGCCTAACTGCTTGAGCAGTCTCATCTATAAGATAGCTTTCCATCTGGTCACGAGCTGTAATTACCCAATCTTTACCAACGATTTCTTGTAATCTAGCTATGTTCATCAGTTATTATTTACTACCATTCTCTTTCTTAAATACTTTTTAGAGTTGTACCAGTGATGCAAGAGTAGAACTACTACTCTTGCATCTTCAGATAAACCAACCGCCGTAATTTATTAACTACTACTTTAGAGACTGCTATACCTGAGATGGGAATACACGTTTTGGATTTAATATTCCATTCGGGTCAATGGCTTTCTTGATAGTGTTCATTAACTTCCAGAGCATAGGGTCTGGCCACAATGGACAATTATGAAGCCGGGTTACACCAAGTCCATGTTCGCCTGAAATAACTCCACCAAGATCGATGGTGGCCTTATAGATATCTTCTTTAACTGTTTCAAGTAAATTCCTGTCAACCAGTTCTCTTGGTGGCGTAGGATGTAGATTTCCATCTATCGCATGTCCTGTTACAGGAATATGAGTATTATGTTTTTTTTCTATTTCCAGTATTTTTTCCATGAGGTCTACTACCTGTAAAGGTGGTACACATATATCCAGGAAATCACCTACGGTACCAGCCGACCTCTGTGCTGTAGCTATTTCGCCTCTAATTTTCAGGATATTGTCCTGATCCTCTTTCCTGTCTGCAAGCAGCACGTCGATTGCTCCATGTTCTTCGCATATCTTGGCTATCTCTTCTGCTTCAGCATATACATCATCTTCGTTTTCTCCTATGCTTATATAAAACAGGTGTGCTTCTCCTTTCTGCGCGGGCCAGTGTACACCTAAGTAATCGGCTGTTAGTTCGCAGAGATCGTGATCCAGGTATTCCCCGGCCAGGGGAATTATCATCTGTTCAGCGAGGAAAGGAGCTGCCTTCATAGCTTCCAGCCTACCGTTAAAAGAGGCGAGTACAGTAACACTGTAGGTTGGTTTTTTAACAAACCTGAAAGTTGCTTTGGTTACTATACCGAGTGCACCTTCACTGCCTATCATCAAATGCATTAAATCAAGTCCCATAGCGTTCTTGAGGATTTTCCCACCAAGTTTTACTATTTCTCCGGTTGGCAGAACGACTTCCAAGCCTTTGACAAAGTTCCTCGTTACCCCATATCGTGACGCCCTTGCTCCTGCAGCGTTGCAGGCAACCACCCCACCAACATCGGCACCAACATCACCGGGTTTAGGGGGAAAGAACATCCCGGCACCTTCAGCAGCTTCGGTCAGCTCAGCGTAGGAGACCCCTGCCTGAGCTGTAATCATGAGGTTGGGTTTATCCACCTCCTCTATCTTATCTAGCCTCTCCATAGAGAGAAGAACGCAATCTATATCGGGTATTGCACCACCGGCAAGGCCAGTCCCACCCCCTCTTACCACGACAGAGAACTTGTCTCTATTTGCCAGTTTCAGTATGCTCGATATTTCCTCAGCATTTGCTGGTTTAACAACAATAATATTCTCTGCTGGTTTCGGTACTACCGCATCAAAGATTGCATCACTCATATAGTCTATCATTTGTTCCCGGTTTGTGATGACCCAGTCTTTGCCTACAATATTTTGTAATTCTGTCACTACGTTATTAGTCATGAAGTCCTCCCTTTAATTTCGTTTACCAATTTAGGTACTATCTCATACAGGTCTCCGACTATTCTATAATCTGCAATTTTAAATATTGGTGCGGAGGGATCCGTATTGATAGCAATAATGATATCGGAACCTCTCATTCCTGCGAGATGTTGAGAGCTGCCTGATATACCACAGGCAATATAAATCTTTGGCTTAACTGTGTTACCACTGAAACCAACCTGGTGTTCTTTTCCTATCCAGCCATCATCTACCAGTGGCCTGCTGGAACCGATTACTCCTCCACAAGCTTCTGACAATTCAGCTAATATGGCGAAATCTTTAGAATCCTTTAATCCTCTTCCCCCGGTAACTATTATATCTGCTTCACTAATGTTGATTTCACCTAGCTTCTGTTTTTTAATGGTAGTTAACGGAGAAGGGACAATACTGGCTTTCCTGTTGACTATCTCTCCTTTCCTGGAAGTATCTCGTTTGATGCTTTGCATAGTCTTGTATCTGACTGTGGTTATGACTGGTTTTGTTTTGGTTTTCATATGAGCCAGCACACTGCCACTGAAGGCCGGGCGAACCTGAATTAGATTTCCGTCACTGTCCATGTCCAGACCGATACAATCTGCTGAAACCCCTGTTTCCAGAGCCACAGCCAATCGTGGAGCAAGTGAACGGCCTTTATGACTTGCTGCAATTAACATAACTCCCGGTTTGAGCTCCTTTGCCAAGCTAACGATGTTGTTTTTATAGTTTAGTGTATCGAAATCCTTTAACGAGGGGTGTTGAAATACGAATACTTTATCAGCACCATAATAAATCAATTCCTGGGCTTCTTCTTCAATATTGCCACCCAACAGTACAACACAAAGCTTAGTACTGGTTTTCTCCGCTATTTCCTTTCCTTTGCCCAGCAATTCATAGGTGACTGACTGAATTTTATCTTCGTGTTGTTCCGCTACTACTATTACGTCATTCTGTTCTGTCATTTCGCACCTATACCTCTCAATAATCCATCTCTCTCAAGATCATCGACAAGTTCCTTTACAATCTCCTCAGGAGAACCCTGTAGGTCTTTTCCCTTTCTACCGCCCTCCGATGGAAGGAGTATCTTTTCCACTTTAATTACCGACCCTTGTTCTCCAAACAGATTCTTATCTGCAACAGAGCTAAGATTATCGGCATGCCACACTTCGACTTTTGCCTTTCGAGAATTTAATTTATCGCGCAGGCTCGGTAATCGTGGGGTATTTATATTCTTAGTAACTGTTAATAAAACAGGGAAGCCACATTCAATTGTATGTTGGTCACTGTCCATATCGCTTACAACAACCAATTTTTCCCCTATATCTTCTAAGCTGGAAACATAGCCGATATGCGGGATATTCAAATACTCCGCGATCTCGGCACCAATCTGCCCTGTGTCTCCATCAACGGTTTTTTCGCCACATATAATCAAATCAAATTCGCCTAATTTTTTAACTGCACTGGCTAGAATATATGCGGTTGCAATAGTATCCGATCCTTTAAATGCTGCGTCTTCAAGTAGCAGCGTGTCAGTCGCTCCTCTAGCTATAGTATCTTTTAAAATGGCTTCGGCACCTGCTTCTCCCATGCTTACGGTGGTGACGGAAGCTCCCAGCTTGTCTTTTATTTGAACGGCCAGTTCAAGAGCATTAAGATCGAAGGGATTAATTTCTCCTCCGGTAGCATTTTCTAAAGTCCCGACTCCATCAGCATCGAACTTTAGCTGGCTTATATCCACCACCTGTTTGACAAAAACTATTATTTTTAACATTTAACCTCCTACTATGATCGAGCTATTATACCACTGTAAAAAGCTACTTTACTAAGGCCTAATTAATGGTAGTGGTTACTTCTCGAGCTACCATTTCTACACATTTATCGATTGATTGCAGAACCTCTGGAGTACATTCTTCACTGAAGGTACTTATATCTGCAGCTTCAATGGCAAAAAATATTATGTCTTCAGGTACAGGTAATTTAAGTTGCCTGCCAAATTCTAGAGCAGTGGTAAGATCTATGTCGTGGGGGGAAGTGCTGTGTAAAGAAGAACTGAAGGAATCTGGTTCAAGGCGATATATTTGGCCGGCTTTTCCCTTGGCGGATTGTATAGCATCGATGATAATGACCTTGTTATAACCCATCAATAAGTCAAGAAGACTCAGTCCAGATATGCTTGCTTCAATGATGGTAGCTTGTTGCTCGGTAAGTATTTTTCTAAGTTTTTTCGCTACGTAGATTCCTACCCCATCATCACTGAGTATCGTATTTCCCAACCCGACTATTAATGTTTTGACGGATTGCATTCCTGATAGTGGCAGAGCGTTATTATCCTGTTTACTTAGCTGGACTGACATCTGTTTATTTTATTTATTATGTTTTTTTCGTGATCATAGAGGGTGACTTCCAGGGGCATTCCTCCAGGTAGTGCATGGGTAGCGCAGGCAATACAAGGGTCATAGGCACGAAAAGCCATTTCCACCATATTCAGTAATCCTTCAGTTGCCACTTTCCGCTTACTTATTAAACCTTGAGCGGCCCGTTTAATTGACATATTCATCGCTGCATTGTTCATTACAGTGGCAACTATCAAGTTTACCTTCTGTATAATACCATTCTCATCTGTTTTGTAATGGTGAATGAGCGTACCACGGGGAGCTTCAATGACTCCAATACCTTCATCGGGAGTTGCTGTTGGAATTGTACGTATATTGGGATCTGTTACCTCTTTATCCTGACAGAGTTCCAGTAGATGTTCAGCTGCATAAAGCATTTCGATAAGCCTTGCCCAGTGCATTGCAAGGGTAGCATGTACCGGTTTACCGCCGAAGGTATCATACATCTTCTCGTATTCTGCCTGAGCTAACGGAGTAGCCATTCCATCGGCAACATTCAATCTAGCTAATGGAGCTACACGAAAAACACCACTTTCCTTTCCCTCAACCATACCTTTCCAACCTATTTTCTTCAGGAAAGGGAATTTAAGGTACGACCATGGTTCTGTATGCTCGGCTATATAGTCTAAATAATCATCTGTTTTAAATTTGTAACTTTCTATTCCATCCTGATCAACTACCCGTATATCGCCCTCATAGAAATTTACTCTGTTCTTAGCATCTACCATTCCCATGTAGTAGCTTTTCATAGAATAGATATCACCTTCAATTAAATCACGGTATTCCTTGTTGGATAAAACGAGGTCATTAAATAATTTCAGTGACATTTCTCCGAAATTAACCAGGCTTTTTGCCTTCTCTTCGAAGTTATTCCTTTCGTCTTCTGTAATTGGCTTACTCATTCCTCCGGGAAGGCCACAAACAGGATGTGTAGCCTTGCCTCCTATACTTGCCTGGATATCCTGAGCAAACGCACGGTGCTTAATTACTTCTAAACCAACTTCAGACCCAACCTTTGCTATAAGTCCAAGGATATTTCTCTCCTTTGGGTCGCTGGTAGGCCCCATAACAAAATCAGGTGCGGCAAGTACGTAGAAGTGAGCGGCGTGGGAATGTATCATATGAGCACAATAGAATAGCTCTCTTATTTTTTGGGCTGCCGGTGTTGGCTCAACCTTATAGACAGCGTCAGTAGCTTTAACAGAGGCTATATGATGGGCTCCCGGGCAAACACCGCATATTCGTGGCGTGATCCTGGGCATTTCCTCTACCGGTCTTCCCTGGCAAAATTTCTCGAATCCACGTAATTCCGGTACCTGCAAATAAGCATTGGCGACATCGCCCTCGGCATTTAAAAAGATATCTATCTTTCCGTGCCCTTCAAGCCTTGTTATGGGATTGATAGTTATTTTCTTCATGAATATTCTCCTAGGACTGCCTTCTCTTAAGAATAGAGTCTGCCAGACCAAATCGATAGAAGGTTCCTGCTGGATCAACGATTTCATCTACCATTTTAGTGATTTCCTCTTCGTTAACGACTTCGTAAATAGAGGCAATGGCGCTTACCAATTTTGCCCCCTGATCTATAATTCCGGCAGGAGGGCCAAAACAACCACGGCACGGCATTCCTGCCTTGATACATGCTGCACCACAACCACCTCTTGTAGCGGGGCCACAACAAATCAGGCCTTGTTCTAACAGACATCGTTCACCGTCCGGAATTATCTCTTGCGGCCGGTATATTCTTGAGATGCATTTATTTTCTTTTTTCAACGGGCATTCGTCACATACTGTCTTATCGGAAGCAATTGTAGAACCGGGCGCTGGTAATTTATTATCTGCGAGGTCATTTACCAGCTCTATTATAAGGCTAACCGGTGGTGGACACCCTGGAAGATAGTATTCTACCGGTACAACCTGAGACAGAGTTTTCACTGTGTTGTATAGCTCCGGTAATTCCAGTTTACCCTCATCTACTTCGGTAATTTCCTGAGGTAGAGTCTTATCGGGATTATCATTCGATGGAGCTTCAATATAGGAATATTTTATTATTTCATCTCTACTGGTGAAATTTGCAAGTGCGGGAATGCCTCCGAAACAGGCACAGGAACCAAAAGCAACCAGGACTTTAGACTTTACTCGGAGTAATCTGGCAATCTCCTCCTGTTCGGAGTTTCTAACAGCCCCGTTAAACAGGCAAACATCTATAGCCCCATCTTGTATAGCTGCAATATCGTCATATTTAAAATCCATGGCAATGGGCCAGAAAACGATATCTGCAATTTCTGCTACATCTAAAATTTTCTCGTTGATATCAAGTAATGCAACATCACATCCACCACAGCTTGCTGCCCAGTATAGTGCGAGTTTTAACTTAGCCATGTACTTCTCCACTGGAATAATTTAAAGGCCCTAATTTTCTTACCTGTTCCGTCATATCATTAACAATGGTAGCGAAACGTTCGCCTTCGGCGGCTGAACACCACTCCAGACGTATACGCTGGTCTTCAATACCTAATTGCACTAGCATCTTTTTAAGCAATGGGATACGTCGTGCTGCCTTATGGTTGCCTTCCATGTAGTGACAATCTCCAATATGGCATCCACATATCAGTACTCCATCTGCGCCTTTCTCAAATGCTTTGAGGACGAAAGTTGGGTCTATACGGCCGCTACACATTACTCGTATTATTCGGATATTGCTCGGGTATTTGATTCGAGAGGTTCCTGCCAGATCAGCGGCTCCATAAGAGCACCAATTACACAGAAAGCCAACGATCTTCGGTTCAAAACTCATGCCAGTACTCCCTCAAGCTGTGCCA
>Ga0272441_10007349_pt1 | contig 17947 bp, 15 predicted proteins | sample SSMProp6N_FD_193582 | JGI IMG/M metagenome (GOLD analysis project Ga0272441, IMG submission 193582) | Marine sediment archaeal communities from Little Sippewissett salt marsh, Falmouth, MA, United States - SSM-Prop-6N | ecosystem: Environmental > Aquatic > Marine > Wetlands > Sediment ... | reverse complement strand
CCAAAAGCGTGTTTTAGCTGATTCAAAAAAGAAAAAAGTAATTAAAAAGAAAGTAGTTAAAAAAACAGTTAAGAAAGAAGTTAAAAAAGAAGTTAAAAAAGAAGTTAAAAAGGTAGTTAAGAAAGTAATTAAAAAAGAGATAGAAAAAGTTATTAGTAAACCATTAAAAAAAGTTTCTAATAAATATTTTGAAACTATAGGAAGACGTAAAACATCTCAAGCAAGAATTCGTTTTTTTACTCAGGGGGATAAAGAGATTGAAATTAATGGAAAACCTTCTAATTTATATTTTGTTATTCCCGAACTTCAAAAGATTATTGAATCACCTTTAAAAACTATAAGCTTTTCAGAAAAGTTTAAAATATCAGTAAAAGTAAAAGGAGGGGGAATTCATTCTCAAGCAGAAGCTGTTCGTCATGGAATCTCAAGAGCACTTTGTCTTTTAAACCCTTATTTTAAGAAAAATCTAAGAAAAGAAGGATTTTTAACAAGAGATTCTCGGATGAGAGAAAGAAAGAAATTTGGCCTTAAAAGAGCAAGACGTGCGCCTCAATGGTCTAAGAGATAATGCTTTATGTTAAAAGAGTTAATTGATAAATTTTATTTGGACGAGCAGAAAAATAAACAGCAAGCTCATTTCTATGTTACTGATGCCGGGAAATGTCCTCGTGCTGTTTTTTTTAAATTAAAAAATGTACCAAGAAAGAAATTAGATGCTCGTATTTTAAGAATATTTGAAGTTGGAGAGCATTTTCATAGAAATATTTTTAATGTTCTATATCGCTTAAGAATAGGTGTCACAACCGAGGTTATTATGCCGAAAAACGATTTAGTTTCTGGAAGAGCAGATGCCATACTTTGCATAGATAAAGAAAATTATGTTTTAGACATAAAAAGTATGAATAGTATGATCTTTAGGAACTTAAAAAAACCGAAAGAGGAGAATGTTTATCAAATTCAATTATATCTTCACTATTTTAATATTAAAAAAGGGATATTACTTTATATAGATAAGGATAAACAAGAAATAAAGGAGTTTCATGTTGCATATGATTCGGGATTAGTAAAATCACTTTTAAAGGATTTTGAAGAGCTTAAAAAGAAAATTACTGATAATATTGTCCCAGAAAGATTTTCTGGATATCCAAAAAATTGGCAGTGCATGTATTGCCAATTTAAAGATGTTTGTTCTTTAGCAGGGAAGAATGAAATAGACTGGGAAAAGTTTAAGAAAAAGATTAGTGTTAATCAATAATAAAACTTGAAAAGAATAAATTGTTCTCTGAGAAAATATATAAATTGTCCAAAGAATTATTATAAAATATCTTTGGATTTTTTAATTCCTTTATTAAAAATATATTTATTTTATCCCTAGTATCAGTTTCACTTATCTTAATTTGATTTTCAATATTAAATACTAAGTAATTATAATTAAGCCAAAAGCAATCTCCAATTATTTCTGAAAAACGATTTAAAAATATTTTTGTATAAGCTGGTTCAAATTCCAATATCCATATCTCATGATTATTCCAACAAACAGCTTTTCTAAAATCAGATGAAGCTTCTATTCCTTGAAAACCATCAATAATTTTTTCAAATTCTTGACTAGGGGAAACATAATAGATAGTGTCGTCTTCTAAAAGAAATATTCTTGGTCCTTTATTTTGGATATTATAGTTTTTTTCTGGTTTAATTAAAAATGGTTTTTGATTTAATACTTCTTTCGTTTGATTAAGGTAATCATTCCTAAAGATAAACCCAGAGGTTGAAAGCCAGATTATACTATCTGTTGTTGCTTTAAAAGTTATTACATTATTTAGAATAATCCTTGAATCATCTTTTTCAACATCAAGGCTTCTTCTAAATATTCCGTTTTCTTTTAAATAAAAGATTTCATTTTTATTATTAGGGTTGAATGAAATATTGCTTATCTCTTCATCTGGGAAATTAATTTTGGATAAGATAGGATTTTCAGAGCTATAATCTAACAAGAAATATGATATATTTTTTTTAGAATCTTTCGTTTTAATTAAAATTCTATTTTCTTTTGAATTCCATTCTAACTCATCCACATCTATGGAAGATAATTCTACTAAATTAGATTCTTCTAATATTGTTTTCTTTGTTTGCCCATCAACAGTTAATTCTTCTAAAGCCCAATTTTCATTTTCTATTTTTTTAATCAATATTTTCTCATTGTCTTCAGAAACTAAAAATTCATCTATGTTTTGATCTAAGACATCAAATAAAACATCTTGTTTTGGCAAAAAGATATTTTCAGCTTTAATTACTTTTTTTTCTTCTATCTCTAAGTTTTTTTGCCATGTTTGAAATCCATTATTTTTAACCTCAATATTATATTTTTTAGGTATAAGGTTTTCAATCAAAACTGTATTTGAAAAGAAACCCGTTTTTTTAACGAATTTTTGATTAATGTAAACTTCGGCTGGAGTATTTGATATCTCTATAAAAATACCTCCTGTTTTTACTATTCTTTTGTTCTCAAAATCAAATCTATATCCTTGCGAATATAGTAGGATTGATGGAGCCACTATAAAAAATAGGACTATACAAAAAGATAAAAGGATTAATCTGTTTTTCTTTTTCATATAATCTATATTAGAATAAAATTTTTAATTTGCCAAATGTATAAAAGTTAGTTTTTATTTTTTTGACTTTCTGTAGAAAAGTATTATTATTTATATAATAATATAAAATTTTTATTTAAATTTTATGTTTAGTAATAAATTTTTTGTTTAAACCATAATTTTCTACAAGAAATAAATTTTAATCCTCAGTATCTTTTTAATTTTAAAGATTATTTTATAAAAACTCTTATTTCTACTTGATTTTTTTGAAGAAAGATTATAATATAAAAGCTACTATAGTATTGGATATAATAATCCAAATTAAAAAGTAAAAATGGGGAGGTAAAAAAAATGATTGGACTTTATAGTTTAATTGGAGGGTCTACAAAAGGAGAGTTAACCTCAAAAAAGGTTGAGGATTTTCTTGTTAGAAAAAGTATAAGTAGAACAAATAAAAATAGAGTGTTAAGATGGATGGAAGAATTAAAATTTTGGGAAGAATATGCAAAAATTTATGTTAATTTAGAAAAAGCAGCTCCTTATCGCTATCTAAGTAGGGATATGGAATTTTTTATGAAGCCCAAAAAGAATGATGTATGTTTAGATATAGGATGTGGTCCTGCGAAAATGAGTCAAATAATTTGGAGAAAATCTGAAAAAAATGTAAAGAAAATTACAGGTATAGATATAGTATTAAAACCAGCAAGAAATACTCTTAAGAAAATAAATTATTCTATACCATTAGAATTAAGATATGCAGACATTGGCCAGAAACTGCCATTTCAAAATAATCATTTCGATCTAATTGTAGCAAATTTAATATTATCTTATGTTATTGATTTTCAAGGGAGAAGGGGAAAAGATGCATTACGAGAAGTATTTAAAGAAATATATAGAATCCTTGCTCCAGGTGGTCATATTGTTTGGTCAACTCCAAAAAAGAATGTTCATTTTGAATGGGTATTTTTAGCATCAATTCCAGATATGCTAAATATTTATGAATATATTATTCATAAAGATATCACTAGAATTTTACAAGGAACAAGAATTCTTAAACATGCATTGGAAATTCAGAAGAAAGGGAGAGAAAAAATATATACTTTTTTAAACAAGAAAGAATTAGAAGAAATGTTAATTGATATTGGTTTTATAAGTCCTGTCTGGAAAAGGACTTTTGCTCGACAAGTTTGGGTAAATAGAGTGTATAAGCCAAAAGTTGTTTAGCCCCTGAAAAAATGTTAAAATTTAATAAATAACATTTCAGGGGCTTTTATATTTATATGAATATTTTTGCTTTATCGGGATTTTTAAATGGAATTGCAGCTATTATCTTTGGTTTTTTTGTTTATTCTAAAAATAGTAAAAAGTTAGCAAATAAAATTTTTGGATTGATGACACTTTCTTTTGCTATATGGAGTTTTGGTTATGGATTATGGCAAATTTCAGAGCAAAAAGAATTTGCTTTATTTTGGGTAAGAATATTAAGCGTAGGGTCAACGTTTATTCCTATAACATTTTTACACTGGGTTTTTTCTATTCTCAATATTAAAAAAACAAAAAAAATACTTGTTATTGGATATTTATTTAGTGCGATTTTATTTTTATTTAGTTTTAGCTCTTTATATGTTAAAGATGTCAGTGCTCAGCTTTTTTTCCCTTGGTGGCCAGAAGCAGGGATTTTATATAGTGTCTATCTTTTTTTTGGATATTTTTTAATAATTGGTTATGCTTGTTATAAGCTTTTACAAAGTTATAAGAAATCAATAGGATATAAACACGAGCAAATAAAATATATTCTTTTAGCTGTCTTAGTTGGTTTCGGTGGAGGATTGACTAATTTCCCTTTATGGTACGGAATTCCTATTATTCCATATGGTAATTTTTTTGTATGGCTGTATCCCTTTATTTTAAGTTATGCAATTTCTCATTATCGTTTAATGGATATCCGTTTGATTATGGGAAGAACAGCTATTTATATTTTTAGTTTTTTATCTGTTATTGGCATAAACTTTTTTTTAATTTTTCTTAATAATAAATTAATTCAACCAATACATTTTAATATTTTTGGTCCTTTAATTATAGCTATTAGTATTCTGCTTTTTCATTTATTTTTTAATCTATATGAAAAAATATCTTCTAAATATTTTTATTATACTTTCTATTCTTATCAAAAAGTTATTACTGATTTAGCAGAAAAGATAACGAAGATTTTAGATATAGATAAATTAACCTCTATAATTGTTGATACGCTTATTAAAACGATGAAACTTAATAGAGCGGTTATTTTAATGAAAAAAGAAGATGGGCATTATGCTATATTAAAAAATATTGGATTTAGGGAAGAAAATGGCATTTCCTTAGTCACTGATAATTTTTTAACCAGACATTTACAAAAAAAGAAAAAACCATTAGTTTATGAGGAACTTTCTTTGCTTCAGGAGGACTCTGTTTTAAAAGAAGACAAAAAAAGATTTGAAAATCTTAAGGACAATATGAATAACATTGAGGCTGACATTTGTTTGCCTCTTTTTAGAGAAAACAAAATTATTGGAATTATAGTCCTTGGTAAAAAAATATCAGGAGATGCTTATTCAAAAGAAGACATCGATCTTTTAACGGCTCTTTCTAATCAAGCTTCAGTTGCCTTAGAAAATGCTCTTCTTTATGAAAGGATTGAAGATCTCTCGGAAAATTTACAAGAAAAGGTTGATCAGCAGACAAAAGAATTAAAACAAGCTTATTATGAAAAAACACGTGCTTATGAAATAGAAAAAATAGCGCACCAAGAATTGAAAAATCTTAGCGAGGCTAAAAATCAATTTATTCTTGCCACTCAACATCATTTAAGGACACCATTAACTATAATGAAAGGATATGCATCAATGTTAATAGAAGGGGATTATGGAAAAATTAATAAAAAAGCAAAGGAAAAACTTGTTTTCTTTTCTCAGTCTACTCAAAAACTTATAAACTTAGTTAATGAGTTTTTAGATATTTCACAATTTCAAGTAGGTAAAAAAATTCTTAAAGTAGAAAAAGTTAATATTCAAAAATTAATTAAAGAAGTTATTGAGGAATTTAAGACAGAAGCAAAAGATAAAGGTATTTATATTAAATTAAAAAAGATAAATCGTATTTCAACAATCAAGGCTGATTATGCAAAACTTAAAGAAGCTATTTATAATATTATAAATAATGGTATCAAATATACAGAAAAAGGAGGGATAACAATATTATTAGAAGAAAAAAATAAAAAATTAAAAATTGTAATCCAAGACACAGGAATTGGGATGAATGAGAAAGAAGTTAATAATTTATTCGAAAAAACTTTTGAAAGAAGTAAAGGAGCTCAAAAGTTATATACTTTAGGCAGGGGGATAGGACTATATATTAGTTCTAATATAGTTAAGGCTCATAATGGTAAAATTTGGGCAGAAAGTTTAGGCAAAAATAAAGGGTCTAGTTTTTATATTGAATTGCCCATAAAATAAACAAGAATATATAATTAAGCAGTGTTTTAAAGCTGTTTTTTATTGGAACTATTGCTAATTTGATACTTTTGGGATAAAATAAAGAATCTAAGATTCATAAATAAAGTTTAAAAATGGCTGAAAAATTTATAATTGAGGGGACAAAAAAGATTGAAGGTAGGATTAGAGTTAATGGCTCTAAGAATGCTGCTGGTCCTGTTTTAGCTGCTACTTTACTTACTAATGAAGAATGTATAATTGAAGATTTACCTAAAATTTCTGATATTTTTAATCTTTTAGATATAATAAAAACAATGGGAGCAGAAGTAGAATGGTTGGATGATCGGAAGGTTAGAATCAAACCAGGAGACAATATTGATCCTGAAAAGATGGATTTTGAGAAAATGTCTAAAACAAGAGTTTCAGTTCTTTTAATAGGAGCTCTCTTGCCTAAATTTAAGAAATTTAAAGTTTCTAGACCAGGAGGAGATAGAATTGGATTAAGGCCTATAACTACACATTTGGAAGCCCTTAAAGAATTAGGAGTTGAGTTTAAGGAAGAAGGAGAATTTTATTGTTTTAATTCGGAGAACTTAGTGGCAAAAGAAATTATCTTGTCAGAATTTAGTGTTACTGCTACTGAAAATTTAATAATGGTTGCCACCTTATCTAAAGGAGAAACAATTATAAAAGGAGCAGCCTGCGAGCCTCATGTCCAAGATTTAATAAAAATGTTGAATGATATGGGAGGGAGCGTAAAAGAAATTGGGTCACATACTATAAAAATTAAGGGGGTAGAAAAATTAAAAGGAGTTAATCATAAACTCATCCCTGATTATATTGAAGCAGGAACCTTTATAATCATAGGATCTGTTACCGAAGGAAAAGTTATCGTAGAAAATGTGATACCTGAACATTTAGATCTTTTTTTAGCAAAATTAAAGGAGATAGGAGTTAATTTTAAAATAAATGATAATTCTATTGAGGTTTGGAAAACAGAAAGTTTAAATCCAGTACGTGTACAAGCTCTTCCGTATCCTGGATTTCCAACAGATTTATTGCCAATCGTGGTACCTTTATTAACTCAAGCAAAAGGAAAAAGTTTAATTCATGATCCTTTATATTCCAACAGATTTAGTTATGTTGATGAACTTAGAAAAATGGGGGCGGATATTGAAAGAGTTGACCCACATAGAGCCTTTGTTTTTGGAAAAAATTCTTTAAAAGGTATGAAGATTGACTCGTGGGATATCAGAGCTGGAGCAAGCTTAGTAATAGCCGGATTAATGGCTCAAGGTAGGACTACAATTGGTAGTATTCACCAAATAGATAGGGGATATGAAAAGATTGAAGAAAGATTAAAAAAAATAGGAGCTGATATTAAAAGAATTAATAATTAAATTATAAGATATGTTTGTAACTAAAATATCAATTGATCTTGGAACCTGTAATTCTTTAGTTTTTGTTCCTAAAAAAGGAATAATTTTAGAAGAACCATCAGTTGTAGCTATCGCTCCTGCAGAAAATAAAATTTTAGCAGTAGGGCTAAAAGCAAAAACAATGATTGGTAGAACTCCTGATTTTATTCAAATTTATCGTCCCTTGAAAGATGGGGTTATTTCTGATTATAGAGTAACCCAAGCAATGCTTAAACATTTTATTACAGAAGCTCAAGGTAAATTTAAACTTTTTAAACCAGAACTTGTTATTTCTGTTCCTGCTGGAAGTAGTTCTACGGAAAGAAGAGCAGTTATAGAAGCAGCATTAAGTTCAGGAGCAAAATCAGCTTTTGTGGCTAAAGAACCAATCTTATCAGCTATTGGAGCTGGTATTCCAATTAATTCTTGCGAAGGAAATATGATTATTGATATTGGGGGAGGGACATCAGAAATAGCAGTAATATCTTTAGGAGGGATAGTTACCTCAAGTTCAGTAAGAGTAGGAGGAGACAAGATGAATGAAGCCATAGCAGATTATATTAAAAAGAAATATAATTTAGCAGTTGGAACCCAAACGGCCGAAGAAGTAAAAATAAAAATTGGGACAGCTTTACCAAAAAAGAAAGAAGAATTTTTAGAAGTTAGAGGGAGAGACTTGATTTCCGGATTGCCTCGTAATATTAAAGTATCTTCTAATGAAACTGCTCAAGCTCTTCAAGAGGTTCTTAAAGAGATTATAAGTACAGTAAAACAAGTATTAAGAAATACTCCACCTGAATTATCGGCAGACGTTATGAACAAAGGTATGATTATTGCTGGGGGGGGATCCATGTTGAGAAATATGGATGAAATTATTGCTAAAGCAACAGGCGTCCCTTGTTTTAGAGCAGATGAACCTTTGTATTGTGTTGTTAAGGGGACAGGAGTAGTAATTGAAAATTTAGATACTTATAAAAGAAGTATAATGAGTAAAAAATAGAGGAAACAAATGGTAATAATTGGCCATAAAAATCAAAGAGAATTTTTAAAAAAATCTTTGAATAATTCAAGAATGTCTCATGCATATTTATTCTCAGGCATAGATGCTCTTGGTAAAAAAGAAATAGCTTTAGAATTTGCTCAGTTAATTAATAAACAAAAAAAGGATAGTCCAGATATAATAATAGTTAGACCGGAGAATTCAATTGGGATCTCACAGATAGAAGACATGCAGAAAAAATTATCATTAAAACCATTTTCTGCTCCTTATAAAATAGCAATTATAGATGAAGCTGAAAAAATGACAACTCATGCTCAAAATCGTCTTTTAAAAACTTTAGAAGAACCAAAAGGACAGACAATTATTATTCTTATTTCTTCGAAACCGGAAACATTGTTAGAAACTATTATTTCCAGAGTTCAATCTTTAAAATTTTATCCTTTGTCTAAGGAAGAGATGAGAGAATTTTTGAAAAAAAAGATTTCCAGTTCCAATCTTGAAAAATTAGTATTTATTTCAGAAGGCAGACCTGGAAAAGCTATAAATTTTATTGAAAATTCTAAAGAAGCAGATGACGCATGGAAAATGTTTAATGATATAAATAATATTATGAAATCGGATATAGCTTCTAGATTTAAATATGTAAATGATTTTTTAGGAAAAGAGAATTCAGAAGAGTTTTTAAATATTTTTTTAAAATATTTTAGATTAGTTTTATTGTCTAAAGTTTCTGGAATAAATATGGGTAGTAAATTTAAGAATGATTTTTCTATCTCCAAAATACAAGAAATTATAAGACTAGGAGAAAGAATGAATTATTTATTTATAAAAACAAATGTTAATAAAAAATTAGGGTTAGAAACATTATTTTTAAACTTACCAAATACATTAATTAACAATTAACCACATGTCTAATTACAAAGAAATTATTCAAAAAATAGAACCAGAACTTCAAAAGGTTATTACTTTTTTAGAGGGGGAAATAATGAAAATTAGAACTTCTTTATTGTCTCCTTCGTTAGTTGAAAATATTAAGGTAAAAATTGATGAAAATGAACTTACTATAAGGGAACTAGGAACAATTTCTTTAATCTCCTCTAATATGATTTTAATTCAACCATGGGATAAATTGTATATTCAACCAATTGAAAAGGCGATTAATGATTCTAATTTAGGAATGAATCCAGTTGCGTCCAAGGATGGACTTAGGCTATCTGCTCCAGCTCTATCCCAAGACTATAGAGATAACTTGATTCGTATATTATCTGAAAAAAAAGAAGATGCTCGTAAAACGATTAGACATTTTAGGGAAGATGTTTGGAAAAAAATTCAAGATGAATCCAGATCAGGAGAAATTAGAGAAGATGATAAGTTCAAAGCTAAAGATGAACTTCAGAAATTAATTGATAAATATAATGAAAAGATTGAAGAAATGACAGAAAGGAAAAAGAAAGAAATTCAAGGTTAAATTAAATATTAAATTTATAATTATGTTTTTTACGATTTTAATAATTTTCTTTTGTTTAATAGGCTTAATGGTTTTGCACGAACTTGGCCATTTTTTAATAGCAAAAAAGTTTGGAGTAGATGTAGAAGAATTTGGCGTTGGTTATCCTCCTAGAATTTTTGGAAAAAGATTTAAAGGAACCATTTATTCATTAAACCTTTTACCGTTTGGGGCATTTGTCAGAATAAAGGGGGAAGAGGGACAGCAAGAAAATATTGAAGACTCTAAAAGTTTTGCTCAAAAACCGATTTGGCAAAGAAGTTTAATTATTTTTGGAGGAGTAGGTGTTTTTTGGATTATTGCTATGATTATTTTAACCAGTGTATCATTTTTTTGGGGGATTCCTACTTCTGTACCTGATGAATGGAGTGAGGGGGACAAAACAGAGGTAATGATTACTCAAGTAATTGATAATTCTCCGGCTTATTTAGCAGGAATAGAAATGGGAGATAAAATAGTTGGCTTTAATAAAATGATTGATTTTCAAGAATTTGTTAGGGGGAATAAAGAAAAAGAAATAACTCTTAATATAAAGAGAGGAAAAGATGTTTTTGATATTAATTTAATTCCTGAGGGGTCTGAGGTTGATAAAAATCAAGGAGCTATTGGAGTAGCATTGGCAAGAGTATCTAATATAAAATATCCTTGGTATAGTGCTCCTGTTCAAGGTGTTTCTATCACAATAAAACAAACAATTACTATTCCTATTATGATTGGAACGGTTCTAAAAAATGCAATCCAGGGAGAAAAAACACCAGGAGCTCAATTTGTTGGACCAATAGGCATAGGAAAAATAATGACTAATGCTTTTAATCAGGGGATAGTTAATTTCTTAATGTTTTTAAGCATGATATCAATTTATTTAGCCGTTTTTAATATTCTTCCTATTCCAGCTTTAGACGGAGGGAAATTATTATTTTTGGCTATAGAAAAAATTAAAGGAAAAGCAGTAAATCCAAAAACAGAACAAAAAATTACATTAGTATTTTTTGGACTTTTACTTGGGTTGATGCTTTTTGTTACGATTAAAGACATAATCGGACTATTTTAAAATTAATATATGCTTCAATCAAAACTTTTTACAAAAGTAAGAAAACAAGTTTCAAAAGATGAAAAAAGTATAAATGGTATTTTATTAGAAAAAGCAGGATTTGTTCATAAAGAGATGGCGGGTGTTTATACTTTTTTACCTTTGGGTTTGAGAGTAATAACAAAGATTGAAAATATAATTAGGGAAGAAATGAACAAGATATCTGGCCAAGAAGTTTTAATGACTATTTTCCAACCTAAAAAAATATGGGAAGAAACAGGAAGATGGTCTGGTGAAATTGGCAAACAAGTAATGTATAAATGTGAGGGGAGTAAAGAAATTGGGTTAGGCCCTACGCATGAAGAGATGTTGACTAATATTATTCGTAGTTATATAAATTCTTTTGAAGATTTACCAGTTCATATCTATCAAATTCAAACAAAATTTAGAAAAGAAGCTAGGGCTCGTTCAGGAATTCTTAGAGGAAGAGAATTTAAAATGAAAGATCTTTATAGTTTTCATACATCAGAATCTGATTTTAAAAAATATTACGAAAAAGCAAAAAAAAGTTATACTAAAATTTTTAATAATTGTGGAGTAAAAGCAATTATAACAGAAGCTTCAGGACATGGATTTACTAAAAACTTCACTCATGAATTTCAGGTAATTGCAGATGTTGGAGAAGACAAGATAGTTTATTGTCCTAAATTAGACTTTTCTCAAAATAAAGAAATATCTAAATTAAAAGCAGGAGATAAGTGTCCTGTTTGTGGAGCAAAGTTGAAAGAAGATAAATCTATTGAAGCAGGAAATATTTTTCCTTTAGGTATAAAATATTCTAAGGCAATGAATGCTTTATTTACAGACAAAGATGGAAAGAAAAAACTAATAATTATGGGTTGTTATGGTATAGGCATTTCAAGATTAATGGGGACAATAGTTGAAATTCATCACGACGAAAAAGGTATAATTTGGCCTTCTACTGTTGCTCCTTTTGATATCCATTTAATATCTTTGAAAAGTAGTGATGAAAAAGTTAATAAAAAGATTAAAATAAATAGTGAAAAATTATATAAAGAATTAAAAGAAGAAGGAAAAGAAGTATTATATGATGATAGAGAAAATAAATCAGCCGGAGAAAAATTTGCAGATGCTGATTTAATAGGAATACCTTATCGTCTTGTGGTAAGTGAAAAAACACTAAGAAATGATAGTGTTGAGGTTAAAAAGAGAAATGAAAATAAGTTAAAACTGGTAAAGATCAAACAAATATATAAGTTTTTTAAATAATATGATAAATAAATTTTTTAGTAAAATATCTGAAGACATTGCAATTGATTTAGGGACTTGTAATTCACTTGTTTATGTAAGTGGGCGTGGAATTATTATTAATGAGCCCTCTGTTGTTGCCCTTAATGAAAAAACTGGTCAGATACTTGCTATTGGGAACGAGGCCCAAAAAATGGTTGGCAGAACTCCAGCTCATATTAAAGCTATAAAACCATTGGTTAGGGGAGTTGTTTCTGATTTTGAAGTAACCGAACAGATGCTAAAATATTTTATTGATAAGGTTCGTAAAAAGAATTGGTTATTTTTATCTTCTCCAAGAATTATTATTGGCATTCCGTGTGGGATAACCGAAGTTGAGAGAAAAGCTGTATTTGATGCAGCTAAAAATGCTGGGGCCAGAGAAGTATTTTTAGTAGAAGAACCAATAGCAGCTGCAATTGGAGCAAGGCTTCCTATCCAAGAAGCTAAAGGAAATTTTGTAGTTGACATTGGGGGAGGAACTGCTGAAATAGCAGTAATATCTTTAGGAGGCGTAGTTGTTTCTAAAAGCTTAAAAGTTGCAGGAGATAAACTTAATGAAGACATAATACAATATATTGAACAAAAATATAAACTTTTAATAGGGGAAAGAACTGCTGAAAGAATTAAAATTGAGATTGGAATGGTTTTTCCAATAGATAAAAAAAGAGAAGCACCAGTTCGTGGAAGAAATTTAGTCACAGGATTGCCAGAAGAAATTATTATTAATTCAGATGACGTTCAAGAAGCTGTTGAAAAATCAATAAATCAAATATTAGAATCCATAAAATCAGTTATTGAAGAAACACCACCAGAACTCTTATCTGATATTATGGAAGACGGTATTTATTTGTGTGGAGGAGGTTCTTTAATTAGAGGGCTTGATGTTTTAATAAATAAAGAAACAAAGATGCCGGTTAAAGTTATTGAAGATCCTTTAACTTCTGTGGTTAGAGGAGGAGGCATTCTCTTAGAAGACATTGATATATTAAAAGCAACATTAAATCAAACAGAATATCAAGAGCCACCTAAATAAAAATATATGATAATTGACGAAAAGGAAGTTAAACATATAGCTAAATTAGCGCGTTTATATCTTGAGGAAAAAGAAATTAAAAAAATGGGGGAAGAATTATCCTTAATTTTAGATTATTTTAATTCCTTAAAAAATCTTGATGTAGATAATATAAAAGTTGATTTTGATCTAATTAATAAACAAAAAAATTTACCTTTAAAAGAAATTACGAGAAAGGATATAGTTATAAAAGGAGATAATAATGAAAAGATTAAAGAATTAATACCTGAAAAACAAAAAGGTTTTGTAAAGGTTAAATCTATTCTTGATAAACAAAATGGAAGTTTTTAATTTAACAATTAAACAGCTTCATAAAAAGCTTTTAGACAAAGAAATATCAGCAGTTGAATTGACTAAAGTTTTTTTATCTCAAATTGATAAAATTGATAAAAACATCAATGCATTTTTAAATGTTTTTAATAAATCTGCAGTTTCTCAAGCAGAAAAAATAGATAAAAAAATTTCCCAAGGAGAGAAAGTATCTTTATTAGCAGGTATTCCGATGGCCTTAAAGGATAATATTTTACTTAAAGGAGAAAAATGTACAGCTGCTTCAAAGATACTTGAAAATTACATAGCTCCTTATGATGCCACATGTGTAGAAAAGCTAAAAAAAGCAGGAACCATATTTTTAGGTAAGACTAATTTGGATGAATTTGCAATGGGCTCTTCAACCGAAAATTCTGCTTTTAAAATAACTCACAATCCTCAAAACTTAGAATGTGTTCCAGGTGGTAGTTCTGGAGGTTCAGCAGCAGCAGTTAAAGCAAACGAATGTGTTTTTTCCTTAGGATCTGATACCGGAGGCTCAATCCGTCAACCAGCTGCCTTATGTGGGACAGTAGGCCTTAAACCAACCTATGGAGCAGTTTCTCGTTATGGTTTAGTCGCTTTTGCTTCTTCTCTTGATCAAATAGGTCCTCTTGCTAAAAATGTTGAAGATGCAGAAATAGTGTTTAACTTAATAAAAGGCAAGGATAAGAAGGATTCTACAAGTATTGATTCAAAATCAGGAAAATCATTTTCCAGTTTAAAAGATATTAAAATCGGATTACCAGAAGAATATTTTCAAGAGGGGATTAATCCTGGAGTAGAAAAAATGATTAAAGATTTTATTAAAAAAATAGAATCGCAAGGATCAGAAGTAATAGAAATTAGTTTACCTCATACAAAATATGCTATTCCTTGTTATTTTCTTGTTTCTTCTTCTGAAGCAAGCGCTAATCTTTCTAGATATGATGGAATAAAATATGGTAAATCAAATATGCAAGAAGAAGAATTAAATATTATAGATACTTATTTAAAAACTCGGGGACATGGATTTGGAAACGAAGTAAAGAGAAGAATAATGTTAGGAACCTATGCTCTTTCTTCTGGATATTATGATGCTTATTATTTAAGGGCTCAAAAAGTTAGGGCTTTGATTAAACAAGATTTTGAAAAGGCTTTTGAAAAAGTAGATATAATTTTAACACCTACCTCTCCGTTTACTGCTTTTAAAATAGGAGAAAAAGTAGAAAATTCTCTTAGTATGTATCTTGCTGATGTTTTTACAGCTCCAACTTCTATGGCTGGATTGCCTGCTTTATCAATACCTTGTGGAGAAATAGAAAACTTACCAGTAGGACTCCAAATAATTGGTAAGAGTTTTAGAGAAGATGAAATATTTAAAGCTGCTTCTCTCTTTGAAAAAATAATTAATGATTAATTATTTATGGAAAATATAAATTTAAATGATTTTAGTAAAGATATTGGTAATTTTCTTAATGTAATTAATTCTTCTCAACTACAGGAGAAGATTTTAATTGTTAAAATAATTTTTATTATTATTTCCTTAGTCTTTTTAGGATTAATTATTTATTTTTCTTTTAAGACTAGCTATTTTAGAACAGCTTATTTTGAGGATATTGAAAATTCTTTATCGTGGAAAGATTATGGAAAGGGTAGGATTTTTAAAAAATGGCAAAAAATAAAGAAAAGGTTAAAAAAAGATAATCATTTAGAACATAAGCTAGCATTAGTTGAAGCTGCTAAATTATTAGAAGATATTTTAAAGAAAATGGGAGAAACTGAAATAAGTTTAGCAGATAAATTGAAAGAATTAGAAATACATAATATCTATCATGAAATTTCTGAAAATCCTGATTACAAATTAGATAAAGAAAAAGCAGAAGAAGTTATTAATATTATTGAAAATTCCTTAAAGGAATTAGAAGCATTTTAGTCGAGTTTTTAAAAAGAACATATAGAGGGGTTGAGTTCTTTTTTATTTTATTGTAGTATTAGCATCAGCGGGGTGGAGGAGTAGTACCTTACGGGGCCCATAACCCCGAGACGTCCGTGCAATTCGGACCCCCGCGACAATAATTGCCGGTGTAGCTCAGTGGTTAGAGCAGAGTCTTCATAAGGCTAAGGTCGCAGGTCCGATTCCTGCCACCGGCATATATGCAGTCGTAGCTCAATTTGGTTAGAGCATCCGCCTGTCACGCGGAAGGTTGTCGGTTCAAGTCCGATCGGCTGCGCCAAGTTTAAGAGGCACATTGAGTTATGTGCCTCTTTTATTTGAAATGGCTTTTTTAGTCTAAAGGATAAACTTTAATTTCTTTATAATAGAAATTTCTTGCAATATTTATATTTTCCACATAAATATCTAAATTTCGTTTATCCCAATTTAAATCTTTCCAACTGCCTTTTCTTATATCTTTAACCTTAAAAGGCCCTGTATCTTCTATAGAAAAATAACCAATCAGTCTATTCTCCATATCAGTTATCTTTACTTTTTGTCCAAGCCTTAAAAGGGAATTGACTTTCCATTCTCCGTTTACGAGATCAACATTTATAGCTGCAACACCTTTTCTTATTCTTGTTCCGGTTGCTGTAAATCCGTCATCAAGTTCAGGACTAATGCAATCCGGATGTCTAGTGTAAGCTGTCGCAGTCATGATATGATATTGATCATTATTAAAGAATGTATTAGGCCTTCTAATTATTATCGAGTTAGATAAATTATCCATTCTTGGTAGAATTATATAGTCCTTAATTATTAATGCGACTATAAAAACTAAAAATAGAATTATAAGCTTCTCCAATATTTTTAACAATTTCATCTCATTTCCTTTCATTTCAAGTAATTTTTCCATTTTCTTTTCCATTTCTCTCCTTTTTTTAATGTGCTAATAAACCATCATTATATTAAAAGAAAATTGTTTTGTCAAATAAAAAAATTGACTTTTTTATTAGAAAATTATATAGTATAAATGCTATAAATTTTATTTTTTTTGCATCTTAAAATATTTATATAGGAGGAGAAAAATGTCAGATTTAGGAATTTATATTCTAAAAACTATATCAGCAATAATATTCTTTATATTTTTGCTGATAGTAAATGAGTAAATAAAAATGAGAGAGATGTGTGATGCATCTCTTTTTATGTGGATAAAATTGATTGATTTTGCTTTAAAATTAGGTTAAAATAGGATATAGAAGTATTATAATATTTATGAAAATTTCTTATAATTGGCTTAAAAAGTATCTAAAAAATAAACTGCCTGAACCAAAAAAATTAGCAGAGATTTTAACTTTGCATAGTTTTGAAATAGAGGACATACAAAAAAAAGGAAATGATTGGGTTTTTGATATGGATATTTTACCTAATAGAGCTCATGATTGTTTGTCTTATATTGGAATAGCAAAAGAAATTTCTATTTTAACGAAAAATGAGCTAAAAATACCAGATATAAAGTTTCAAGAAAATAAAAATCTAAAAATAAAAGATTTTATAAACTTAGAGGTTGAAGATAAAAATGATTGTTTACGATATTCTGGTAAGGCAATCTTAGGAGTTAAAATATGTCCTTCTCCAAAATGGCTTCAGGAAAACTTAAAAAATTGTGGACTTCAGTCGATTAATAATATTGTTGATATAGGTAATTATGTAATGTTGGAGACAGGACAGCCAATACATGCTTTTGATTTAGATAAAATTAAAGAAAAGATAATAGTTAGAAGGGCTAAAAATGGAGAAAAAATAAAAGCTTTGGATGATAAGATTTATAAATTAGATAAAGACATTTTAGTAATTGCCGATAAAGAAAAAGCCATAGGTATTGCTGGTATAAAAGGTGGGGAGAGCACAGGAATTGATTTAAAAACTAAAAATATTCTTATAGAAGCAGCAAATTTTAATAGAAAAGTAATTAGAAAAGGATCTCAAAAGCTAAGATTAAGAACAGATGCTTCTTTACGATTTGAAAATGGAATGGATGTTAATTTAATTGACTTTGCCCAAAAAAGAATGGTTTCTCTGATAAAAGAAGTTGCAGGGGGTGAAGTAATAAAAGAAATGATTGATTTTTATCCTGAAAAGATAATATCTAAAGAAATTAGACTTGATTTAAACGATGTAGATAAATTATTAGGTATAAAAGTTTCTGAATCAAAGGTAAAAGATATTTTAAATAAACTTAATTTTAAATTTGGGAAAGTTAAAGATAATAAAATATTAGTAAAAATACCAACTGAAAGAATAGATATTTCAATACCTGAGGACTT
>Ga0272441_10007346_pt1 | contig 17954 bp, 12 predicted proteins | sample SSMProp6N_FD_193582 | JGI IMG/M metagenome (GOLD analysis project Ga0272441, IMG submission 193582) | Marine sediment archaeal communities from Little Sippewissett salt marsh, Falmouth, MA, United States - SSM-Prop-6N | ecosystem: Environmental > Aquatic > Marine > Wetlands > Sediment ... | reverse complement strand
ACAGGCCTGCATCATATTGAAACGCCCCGCCGTCTGGATGCGATCAATGCGATGTTCGATGCAAGTGGGCTCGCGGCTTCCTGCGAAGCCGTCCCTGCCCGGTTTGCCACGATCGACGAGCTGTGCCTGGTGCATACCGCCGGCCATATCGAAAAGATTATCGACACTGCCGGGGAAAAACTTCGCTACCTCGATCCGGATACGGTTACCAGCGAACATTCCTGTGCAGCGGCGTTTCTCGCTGCCGGAGGGTGTATTGAAGCTGTTGACGCGGTCATGTCGGGCCGTTGCAATGCTGTGTTTGCCAGCGTGCGCCCGCCGGGTCATCATGCCGAACGTAACCGGCAGATGGGATTCTGCCTGTTTAACAATGTTGCCGTTGCCGCCGAGTATGCCCGCTGCAGGTACGGTCTCAGGCGCGTATTGATCGTCGATTGGGATGTCCACCATCCCAACGGAACGCAGCACATGTTCGAGGACACATCCGCGGTGCTGCTTTTTTCAGTTCATCGCTATCCGTTTTTTCCCGGGACCGGGGCCCGTACCGAACTGGGCACGGGTGCGGGCGAGGGTTGTACCGTTAATGTGCCGCTTCCGGCCAGGGCCACGGATGTCGATTATGAACTGGCCTTTACCGCGATTCTCGAACCGATCGCCCGTGAGTATGTTCCGGACTTTATTCTGGTGTCGGCCGGTTTTGACGCCCATCGTGATGATCCGATCGGCGGCATGCTCGTTTCGGCCGACGGCTTTGCTGTCATGACCGACGCGGTCATGCGTATAGCTGATGCATGCTGCGGCGGCAGGTCCGTATTCGTGCTTGAGGGGGGCTATGACCTCGGTGCGCTGCGCCAGTCAATACGCGCCGTTCTTGAAACCATAGGAACAGGCCTGCCGGACCGCTTGAGGGGCGCCGGCAGCGGACGGGACTGCTCCTGTGCTCCGTTGTGTTCCGAGATAGAGGCCGTGTGCTCGGGGCTGCAAACCTACTGGAGAGGCCTGTAGACCATGTTCGATAATGTTATCAAACCGGTCATGCAGGATCCGAACCTGCGCGATTATGACGCGGCGTGCAGGGATTTTTCCTGGCACGACGCCCGGCGGCATTTCAGCTGGCATGCGACCGGCAGGATCAATATCGCCCATGAGGCTATAGACCGGCATGCAGCCGATCCGGAGCGCTCCGAACGTATCTGCCTGTTGTATGAGCATCCCACCAATGCATGCACGCTGAGCTACCGCCGGATGCGTGAGCTCTCCAACCGATTTGCCAATGTGCTGAAAAAAATAGGCGTCGGAACGTCAGACCGTGTATGTCTGTTTTTGCCCTGTATGCCGGAGCTCTATATTGCCATGGCCGGGTGCGCCAAGGCCGGCGCGGTTATTGTACCGCTCTACAGCGATTATATGTCCGGTGCGGTCCTGAGCAGGATGCGCGATGCCCGGCCCAGGGTTGTGGTAACAGACAGTGAACGGCTCAAACGCATACCGCTGCAGGACCTGCCCGGGCTCGAGCATGTCATCATAGCAGGCGACCATGCGGGACTTGACGGACGGCACCTTGCCTGGGACCGGGAGATGGATGCAGCCCCGGACGCCTTCGAGCCGATATGGCGTTCGCCCGATGACCCGTTTCTGGTTGTGTATACGTCCGGGCCTGACGGATCGCCGGTCGGGCGTGTGCATGTGCATGGGGCCATGCAGGGGTATCTCATGACGGCGCGCTGGGCGCTCGACCTCAGGGATGAGGATGTCATACTTACGCTCGGACGTCCCGGCTGGTTCATGAACATCGTCTACAGCGCCTTTGCACCCTGGCTGTGCGGCGTGACAACCGTCGCCTGCGATGCCGTTGAAACAGCAGGTGAACTTTACCGTATTATTGAGCGTACCAGTGTTTCCGTTTTGTATACGACACCTTCCGTTTACCGGCTCATGGCCGATGCAGGGCCCCAGTGCGCCTTTCGGTACGATCTTGGCAGCCTGCGCCATCTGCTCAGCGTTCTCGAACCCCTGACCCCTGACCTGATCTACGCGGTCATGTCGATTGTGAAACTGCCCGTATACGACACCTGGTGGACGGCTGAAACCGGCATGATCACGATCACGGGTTTGCCGTGCCTGCCGATCAAGCCCGGCTATCTCGGGCGACCCATCCCGGGCATTTCTGCTGCAGTATTCGACGATGCAGGCGCTGCTGCACCGTTTTTCGAGATGGGCCGCCTGGCGCTGAGCCCTGCATGGCCGTGCATGGCCGGCGGCGCTTTTGAAACGCTTGTCTCAGACGGCCGGACATGGTACCTGACCGGTGATACCGCCTTCATGGATCAGGACGGCTATGTGTTTTATCAGGGGCGTTCTGATGATGTGGTCATCACATCGGCCGGCAAGATAGGAGTCAGTGAGATCGAGCAGGCCGTGCGTCGCCATCCCGCAGTTGCCGATGCCGCGGTGGTCAGGGCAGCGGCCCGGGAAGAGCCCAAGCGCATTCGGGCGTTTGTCGTGCCCGCACGGGGCCGGGAGCCGGATGAGGAGCTTGCGCGCGATATTATCGCGCATGTCGCGCGCACCCTGTCGTCCGACATCGCGCCGTCATCATTGCACTGGTGCGCTGAGCTGCCGCGCCATGATGACGGAAGGATCAATACCGTGGTCCTGAAGGCGAGGGCGCTGGGGCTGATGGATTGAGACCGCGTGGCCGTGCGCACCTGCCCAGGGAATTTTTTCACCCGGTGATCGCCGGCACATCGATATGCGCGGCCACGATTTCCCTCAACAGTTCGATCCGTTCCCGGTCGTCCATGGTGATAAGCGGCTGCAGGCCCGCTATGCGGCGCGCGGCCTCGTTCGTGTCCGTGTTGGCAAGCAGCATGGGAACACCGCTCTCTTCGACGCGGGCCAGTATGTTGGCCGGGGGCAGTATGTTGTTGGTCAGCAGGATCCCGGCCGAGTTGCTGGCGATCGCTGCCAGGATCATGTCGGTACGGTCGCCGCCGGTAATGATCAGCTTGTCGCTTTTGCGGAAGAACGGTTTTTGCAGGGCCGTGTCGCCGGCCATGGCGCCGATGAAGATGTGTTTTACGATCCTGTCGAGGTTGCGCTCGCAGGTCAGCACCTTGGCGAACAGCCGGTCGGCAAGGAAACGCAGGCTGTAGTATCCCAGTTCAATGCGGTGGGGCACGGTTCCAAGGACCTTGATGCCCAGTTTTTCTATTTCCGGAAGGTACAGCTCGCGGAAGTTTTCAACCGCATGGACACCGTTGATGATGAGGCCGGCCAGTTCGATGCCGTCCAGATCGACCCGTTCATGCAGGAACATGATATCGTCGATAATGTCCTCGTCGCCTCCTGAGGCGACGAGGACAAGCGGGGTCTTGAGGGCGCGGGCTATCGAAAGAGGGTCCAGGCCCACGCTGCTGCCGTAGGAAATGGAACGTCCGCATTCAACCATCAGCAGGTCCGTGCCGCGGCCCATGATGTCGGCCATTTCCGCGAGCTGTGCGCGGAGGCTGTCGCCGGTGAACATGTAGCGTATCTTCGCGTGGTCGAAACCGATGCTCATGTGCTCGGGGTTGCGGTCGATAGCGTACAGGTTGCTCATCAGGGCGGCGTCATAGTCCCACAGCCGTTTTTTGCTGTACAGCAGCCGGTCGCCGAACGGCTTCATGTACCCGACAGGCCGTTTCAGGTATTCTGCAAGGCCGACGATCAGGCTGGTCTTGCCCGCGTTTGCGCGAAGAGAGGCGATAACGAGCTGTTTCATGGCTGTTCCTTTCGTTGTGTTTCGAGAAGTATGCGTACATCCAGGGCATTTACCCCGGCATTTTCCTCAAATACCACAAGCGGGTTTATTTCGATATCGGAAATATAGTCGCAGGCCCGTACAAGCGCGCCGACCTTGATAATGGCCTCAAGGACCCCCTCGATGTCTTTTTTCGCTTCTCCGCGAACGCCGAGCAGCAGGGGATAGGATCGTGTCTGTTTCATCATGGCCAGTATTTCAAGGCGGTTGAGGGGAAGTGCGCGGAATGATACGTCTTTCATGACCTCGACGTAGATGCCGCCCTGCCCGAACATGGCGATCGGGCCGAACACGGGGTCCCGCCGGGCGCCGACGATGGTCTCGACACCGGGTTCTATCATGGCGCTGAGTTCGATGCCGTCGATGCGTGCTCCGGGCAAATAGGCCAGGCAGCGCTGGTTGATCGCCTGCCACGCGTCGATAACCTCGCCGGTATCGTTCAGGTCAAGCACGACGCCGCCTGCGTCGCTTTTGTGGATAATGTCCTGTGAGACGACCTTCATGACCAGCGGAAAGCCGATATCGTCGCAGCGCGCAAGGGCCTCGTCAAGGCTGCGGGCGACGCAGCTGGCCGGCATTTTGATCCCGATTATCCGCATGATTTCGCGCGATTCGTGCGCCGACAGAAAGCTTCGTCCGGCAGTGCGTGCTTCGGCCGTTATGGCGTCAATGGACGCGGTGTCGATGTCGCTGTCCTCGAATGTGTCGCAGCGGCAGCGCTTCTGGCGGTAATGCTCGAAGAGTTTCCCCATGCAGGCTACGGCCTGGTAGACATCGTTGAAGACAGGCACGTTTTTTTTTCGAAGCCGCAGGATGGCGTTTTCGATGTCCTCGCCACCGACCGCGGCGAACAGGACCGGGCGGCCGCGTTCATTATAGCGCCGGTGCGTGTCTTCGAGCATGGCTTCGAGCTCTGCCGCAGGGAACACCGCTGTTTCGCAGTACAGGGCCATGGCAGCGCCTATTTTTTCATGGTCGAGGGCTGCATCAAGGGCCTGGCTGTATTCAGGCGCGGCTGCCCCCCCGGTAATGTCGATCGGATTTTTTGTCGAGCCGTACGAGGGTGTTACCGGGGCGAATATGTCGCGCAGGGCTTCACTGTCATTGTACATCGGGATCTCGTAGCATTCGCATGCATCGGTCGCCATGACACCGACGCCGCCGCCATTGGTGACGATAACGGTCTGTTCGGTTGCTGGCGCCGGAGCGTGGGCAAGGTAGGTGCACCAGCTGAAGGCTTCGGCTATGCTGTCGGCCCTGAGAGCGCCGCACTGGTGCAGGATGGCGTCAACGATTTCATCGGCCCCGGCAAGGGAGCCGGTGTGCGAGGCTGCCGCGGCGGCCCCGCGCGCCGAGCGGCCGGACTTGATAACGACGACCGGCTTGACGCGCGTTGCCTTTTTGAGCGCCCTGATGAATCGCTCACCCTGTTTGATCCCTTCGATATACATCAGGATGACCCTGGTGCGCTGCTGCTGCACCAGGTACTCGAGCAGGTCGGATTCGTCGATGTCGCATTTGTTTCCGACCGATACGATGGCGGAAAGGCCGATGCTTTCAACGCCGCTCTTGCCGATCATGGCCAGGCCAAGGGCGCCGCTTTGTGTAATGATGGCAACGGAGCCCGGGGTTATGTTTCCCGTTCCGAATGTGGCGTCCATGGATGCTTCGGCCGAATACAGGCCGAAGATGTTCGGCCCGATGATGCGCATGCCGTGGGCGTGCGCAGTCTGGACCAGTTTTTTTTCCTCTTCTATATTGCCGGTTTCCGAAAAACCCGATGTAATGATCAGGTTGTACTTGACCCCCTTGAGCGCACTTTCCAGGACCGCGTCGTGTACCATGCGGGCCGGCACGGCCGTGCAGGCGATATCAACCGGGCCCGGTATGTCCTCGATGCTTTTGTAGCATGTGTGACCCAGCAGTTCACCGCCGGCGGGGTTGACCGGGTAGATGGTTCCCGCGAAACCGCTGGCGACGATATTCTTGAGGATGCTGTGTCCGATCTTGCCCGGAGCGTGCGAGGCGCCTATAACGGCGACCGAGTCCGGATTGAACAGGCTGCTGATAGTATCCATTAGGTGTTTTCCCTGAATGCGAGTTTAAGTTCATAGACCCCTTCAGCACGGTGTTTTTCTACATCGAACCCGCCTTTTTCAAACACATGCATCATGGGCTTGTTCTCGACGAGAACTTCGGCAGTGAATCCGAGCAGGCCCTGACGCTTGGCAAGCATGGTCAGGTAGCTCAGCAGTTCGCTGCCGATGCCAAGCCCCTGCATGTCGTCGCGTACAACGACAGCGACCTCGGCCACGTGGGTTGCTTCATCGACACCGTACTGCCCGATTCCGACAATGTCCTGCTGCCCGTGTTCATTTTCAATAACGGCAAGAATAACCATTTCGCGTGTGTAGTCGATAACGACGAATTGCTGCAGTCGTTCATGCGGCATATCGGTGCGCACCGATATGAAGCGGCGGTACATGCTCTGGTCGGAGAGTGAATAGAAGAAATTTTTTATCATCGGTTCATCGCTGATGCGGACCGGGCGCAGCAGCAGGTTGAGTCCGCCGGATGTGCGGCGTCTGGTCTCGAGGTATTCCGGATATTCACCGCGCTCTCCGGGGATGAAGGCCTGGTCCGGATAGATCAGGCCGTTTTCTTTGGCCTGCAGGATCAGTGCAGGTATGAATTTAGGGTGTGCGATGGAGATCAGGCTCATTGCGCGCTGTCTGATGTTCTTGCCGTGCAAATAGGCGATACCGTATTCAGTGACGACATAATGTATGTCACCACGGGTGAGTGAGACCCCGGCGCCGGCATCAAGTTTGGCCACAATGCGGGAATGCTCACCGTCGTTTGAGGTTGATCGCAGGGCCAGGATCGTTTTGCCGCCCGGTGCGAGCAGTGCGCCGCGCATGAAGTCGGCATGGCCGCCGATACCGCTGTAAAACGTGCTGCCGATCGACTCGGAGGTCGATTGTCCGCTCAGGTCGATCTGCAGGGCGGCGTTTATGGCGACCATGTTTTTCTGACCGGCTATGATCAACGGGTTATTGGTATAGTCGATCGTACGGAATTCGATCGACGGGTTGTCGTGGATGAATTCGTAGGTTGCATGCTTGCCCATGCAGAACGTCGCTACGGTTTTTCCCCGGTCGATAGATTTGCGGGAGTTGTCTATCACCCCGGCCCGCATCAGGTCGGCGATTCCGTCGCTGAGCAGTTCCGTGTGCAAGCCAAGGTGATGCTTGTCGGAAAGGCTTTCGAGAATGGCGTTGGGCATGCTGCCGTAGCCGACCTGTATGGTGTCGCCGTCCTGTACGATGCGGGCCACATAACTGCCGATTTTTGCGGCGATGTCGTCCGCCACGCTGGGATGGTATTCGAGCAGGGGTTCGTCAAAGGGTACGAAGTAGTCGATGTCGCTGATGTGCAGAAAGCTGTCGCCGTGTACCCGCGGCATGCGTGCGTTGATCTGGGCTATGACCAGCGGTGCCCTTTCGACGGCGGCTTTTACGATATCGACGCTGACGCCGAGGCTGACATAGCCCTGGGAGTCGGGGACCGATGTTTGTATCAGGGCGATGTCCATGCGCTCGATTCCGTGATGGAGCAGGGCGGGAACGTTCGAGAGGAACACCGGCGTATAGTCGGCAAGGCCCTTGTTGACCGCGTCGCGGGTGTTGTCGCCGATAAAGAATGTATTCAGCCTGAAGTTTTTTTTGAATTTTTCCTCGGCATAGGGCGCGACGCCGAGGGTCCAGAGGTGGAAAACCTCGGTATCGACCAGGGCCTTTGGATTTTCGTCCACGTAGCCGGTAAGGGCGCCTACAAGGTGCTGCGGTTTTCCGCAGGCCGTGCTGATAAAGATATGGTTGCCGCGGTGGATCTTCTGGAAGATCTTGTCAATGGGGATGCATTTCTCGGGATAGCGCGAAACAAGACTCGCAACCCGTTGTGCTGCCGTGGTATCCATGCGCACTCCTTCGGCGTTACCGCCTTACAGTGTCTGAAATAAAGGTATTTCAAGAACCATGCCAATTCCTATGTAGCCAATCAGGGCTGATTTTTCCAAGCATTTTTTAATTGCATTGAAGTTTTTATGTTTTTAAAGCCCAATATTGGTTTTAATTGAACAAATATTGGGCTTGACCGGGTGTGAATTTTGCATTACAACAGAACTGAGTGAAACCGGTATGATATGAGGTGCCCATGAATCCCAGTGAGCATGAACAACTTGCCACATTGCTTCAGATTAATAATGCCGCCATCAAGGAACCGACACGTGAAGGGCTTTTTACGCATATTGCCCGGCGGCTGGAACCCGTGTTTAACTACGATCGTTTCAGTATACTGCTTCAGGACAGCGATGATGTGATGTGGCATTATTTCGTCCCCGGTTCAGGGGTAGCCCTGCCCGGGGTGGCCGGCAATGAGCTGCCGGTAACGCCCGGCATGGTACCGTTTGAAGTGATGCACACCCGGCGCAGCGTTGTTTTTGATGTGCAGGATGACCCCGTGCGCCCGGGAAACGCCTACCTGCGTGATGCCGGCCTGCGCTCCATTGTGTGTTCGCCCCTAGTCATGCGCGGCCGTGTGCTCGGCACTGTGCAGCTTTCCTATGCCCGGGCCATGCCCCTGACCGGGGAGCAGGTCATGTTTTTCGAAAAGATCGCCCGTCAGCTGGCTTTGTGCGTTGACAATATGCTGACGCGCGAGGCGCTCGAGGCCCGCACCCGGGTGCTTGCCGAGGAGAAGAATTACCTTATGCGCGAGATAGCATCGCAGGCCTCAACCGATGAGGTCGTCTTTGTCAGCGCTGCCATGAAACAGGTCATGGACGATGTACACGCTGTGGCCGCAACCGATGCAACCGTTCTGCTGACAGGTGAAACCGGCACCGGCAAGGACCTGCTGGCACGTACCATACATCGTCTGAGCCGTCGCGGAGACCATGCCATGTACAAGGTCAACTGCGCAGCGCTTGTGCCGACACTGATTGAAAGCGAGTTGTTCGGCCATGAGAAAGGAGCCTTTACGGGTGCTGCGGAGCGCAAGACCGGCCGTTTTGAGCTTGCCGACAAAAGCACGTTGTTTCTTGATGAGATCAGCGAACTGCCGCTCAATACGCAGGCGAAGCTGCTGCAGGTTCTGCAGGACCAGCGCTTCGAGCGCGTGGGCGGCACGCGTACCATTGTCAGCAATGTCCGTATCATCGCCGCGACCAATCAGGACCTGCGTCTGCTCGTGAACGAGCATTCCTTTCGTGCGGACCTCTATTACCGGCTCAATATTTTTCCCCTGCATGTTCCCCCGCTGCGCGAACGGCCCGAGGATATCGTGCTGCTGCTGGAGACCTTTATGCGCCGGGCATGTGCCCGTCTGCAGAAGCATCCGCCGCGCATTACGCGTCCGTTCGTGCATTCCCTGCAGCAGTACGGATGGCCGGGTAATATTCGTGAGCTCGAGAACCTGGTTGAACGCATCGTTATCCTGAAGTCCAACCGCGAGGTCAGCCCCGATGATGTCAGGGGACTGCTGGTCCAGCCTGACAACGGCCAGGAGGACCCGGTCAGCATGGATGCTGCCCAGAAGCGCCATATTGAGCGGGTGCTGCGCATGACCGGCGGCCGGGTCGGCGGAGCCGCAGGTGCGGCCGACCTGCTGGGCCTGAAGAAGTCGACGCTGCAATATCGCATGAAACGGCTCGGCATCAGGCCCGCTGATTTCAGGTCCTGACACCGGCAGTACGCCGGCATGTTCGTGCAGCGTTGACAGGCGCATTGATTTTCGATTAGTATCGTTTCTGTGATACACGTGTCCGCTGTGCAGAGTATGCGCCGGACAGCACGGCCCACCCATGCGGAAAAGCTTTTTATGGAGCTGTCAAACAGCCGGATGCTTGACCGGTTCTGTCAGTACATGGTCGTCGAGCGGCGCCTGGCAGGCAATACGGTCGAGGCCTACAACCGGGACCTGGTACGCTTCCTTGCGTTTCATGAGGAGTGCGGCCGGTCCTTCACAGATACGACCCGGCTGGACCTGCTGTCTTTTCTGAACCGGGAGCGCGAACAGGGGCTTTCGTCCCGATCGCTGGCCCGCATGCTTTCGAGCATCAGGACGTTTTATTTTTTTCTTGCCTCGGAGCGGCTGATCGGGAAAAATCCATTTTTCGACATGCACAGCCCGCGGCTCGGCAAAAAGCTCCCCGCGGTGCTGAGCCGTCCGGAGGTGGTGGCGCTGCTCAACGCCCCGGATACTGCCACCCCGCTCGGTATGCGCGACAAGGCCATGCTGGAGCTGCTCTACGCGACCGGGGTCAGGGTCAGCGAACTGCTGGGCCTGCGTTTTACCAGCGTCAATCTTGATGCCGGCTTCATTATCGTTGTCGGCAAGGGCAGCAAGGAACGGATCGTTCCCCTCGGCATGGAGGCCATTGAGCGTGTTCGTACCTATATCGACGAGGGACGCGGCCGGCTGCCGGGTGCGGGCCGCAGTTCGCTGCTGTTTTTGAACCGCGACGGCGGCCAGCTCAGCCGACAGGGCTTCTGGAAGCTTGTAAAAAAATATTGTCTGGCCGCGGGCATTGGCCGCCGTGTCAGTCCGCATACCCTGCGGCATTCGTTTGCGACCCATTTGCTCGAGGGAGGGGCCGATCTGCGCTCCGTTCAGATGATGCTGGGGCATGCCGACATAGTCACCACCCAGATCTATACGCATCTTGCGCAGGATTCGCTGATGAAACTGCATGAAAAATATCATCCTCGGGGGTGAGGGTATAAACTGTACGGCTGCATTTTTTAAAAACCATAACCTGTAATCAAACAGCCTTCGTTCACCCTGAGCCTGTCGAAGGGTAGAACGGAGATGTCGGCAACGTTTTTGCACTGTTCATGGTTCGACGGGCTCACCATGAACGGACATGCACGAGAATACTAACCACGAACGGAAAGCCGCAAATACACGACAACCGTCTTTTCATTGTCTGTTTGTAAGGGTTACATAAACAGAAAAATGATATAGTATGCTCATGCGGGCTGTATTTTAATGCAGAGACCTGCATGAGGTATGACAGCACTGGTATGCTTATTATTCGGGCGGACATCTTCGCTATCAGGTTCGTTTTTTTGTAATCATCGATTTCGATACCGATAGCGATGTCGATGATCAAGACAATGTTTGCCGGCCGATACGCAGTGTATACACCATGGAACTGATAACGACCCATATCAATGCCGATTTTGACGCCCTGGCCTCCATGATCGCCGCATCCAAGCTGTATCCCGGGGCCGTCATGGCGTTTTCCGGCGCGCAGGAAAAGAGCATTCGCGATTTTTTGCTGCACTCGGCCGCCTATGCCCTTGATATCCGCAAGTTGAGCAAGATCGATCTTGATGATGTCACGCGTCTGATCCTTGTCGACATCCGCCAGGCCGGCCGTATCGGAAAGCTGTCAAGCCTGTGCGCCCGTTCGGGAGTTGAGATCCACGTCTATGACCACCACCCGCCTTCGAGTGATGACGTGCGCGGCAGCCTTGAGGTCATCGAACCGTGCGGTTCCACCACCGCGATCATGTGCCGTCTTCTGCGGGAGCGCGGTCTGGGTGTTTCTCCCGAGGAGGCGACCATCATGATGCTCGGGATTTATGAGGACACCGGCAACCTTACGTTCCCCTCGACGACCGAGTCAGATTTCAGGGCTGCGGCGTTTCTGCTCGGCCAGGGTGCCAACCTGAATGTTGTCGCCGACCTGGTGATCAAGGAATTGAACGCCGAGCAGGTTTCAATGCTGAACCAGCTGATCGAAAATTCATACATGAAGCGTTTTCACGGCATCGATGTCATGTTCGCCTCGGCGAGCTCGAACACCTATATAGATGATTTCGCCGTGCTGGCACACAAACTCAAGAACATGAGCAGCGTAAACGCCCTGTTCGCCATGGCGAACATGGACGATCGTATCTATATTGTCGGGCGCAGCCGGTTGAAGGAGGTCAATGTCGGCGAGGTGCTTGGGGCGTTCGGCGGCGGCGGTCACGCCACGGCCGCATCCGCTACGGTGCATGATATGACGCTGGTCCAGATCGAGCAGGAGTTGCACCACATGCTTGAAAACAGTATTGTGCCTGCCGCGCGTGCGCGCGATGTCATGGCCGCTCCGGTGAAGACCATCGCCCCCGGCAGTACCCTGCAGGAGGCCAGCAGCATGCTGACCCGCTACAATATCAATGTGCTGCCGGTTGTCGACGAACGTCAGGCCCTGCTGGGACTTATTTCGCGCCAGATCATCGAGCGGGCCAAGCACCACGGGTTGAAACATGAGCCCGTGTCCGCGTATATGAGCACCGACCCGGCCGTGGTGCGTCCGACCACGCCATTGGCCCGGGTACAGCGCCATATTATCGCCGAGAATCAGCGTTTTCTTCCGGTCGTCAACCAGCGCAGGCGCATTGTCGGGGCCATCACCCGCACCGATCTCATGCGGGCCCTGCACCTTGATGATTCTTTTCAGGCCGATTCGCGCGAACTGGAGCCGCGCTACGCGCGCAGCCGCGTGATGGCCGGCATGCTGGGCGAGTTCCTGCCGGCGGACGTGCTGGAGCTTCTTAAAAAACTCGGCCGGGCGGCCGATGACATGTCCTGTAACGCCTACGCGGTCGGCGGTTTCGTGCGCGATATGTATCTGCGGGTGGTGAACCTCGATATCGATATCGTGATCGAGGGGGACGGCGTTGCATTCGCTCGCGACTTTGCCGCCCGGAACGGGTACGGCGTAAAAGTGTATAAAAAATTCGGGACTGCCGTTATCACCATAGATGAAACCATGAAGATCGACATCGCCTCTGCCCGGCTCGAATATTATGAAAAACCGGCCGCTTTGCCGACGGTCGAGTGGAGTTCGATCAAGCTCGACCTGTATCGGCGCGATTTTACGATCAACACGCTCGCCGTACGGCTTAACCGGCAGCACTTCGGCCAGCTGATCGATTTTTTCGGTGCCCGGCGAGACATCAAGGAAAAGCAGATCCGCGTGCTGCATAACTTGAGTTTTGTCGAGGACCCTTCGCGCATTTTCAGGGCGATCCGGTTCGAGAAACGTTTTAATTTCCAGATAAGCAAGCTTACCCGCAGCCTGATCGAGAATGCGGTCAAATCCGACTTCCTGCAGAACCTGAGCGGCAAGCGTGTATTCTCGGAGCTGCAGCTGCTGCTCAAGGAAGACCGCGTGCGTACGCTGATGAAGCGTCTTGGTGATTTCGATCTGTTCAGGTACATCCATCCCGCACTGGCCTATACGCCGACCGTGAACCGCCTGCTGAAGAACATCGAGGCCGTCGTGTCCTGGTATGACCTTCTTTATCTTGACAATCGCTGTGAAAAATGGTTTGTATACTTCCTTGGTCTGATAGACCGGCTGAGCGCTGAAGAGGCGGAGCAACTGGTGCGCAGGTGCGATATCAAGCGCACCTACGCCGCTTCGATTATGACTGCCAAAACCGGCGGCATGCAGGTGTTGCTTGATCTTGCAAGCGCAAAAAACCATAAAAATTCAGACATTTATAGGATATTATCTCAAATACCGCTTGACGTAAGTCTGTATCTTATGGCCAAGTCCGGCAGGCTTTTGACCAAGAAGGCGTTCTCGGTTTATTTTACTCAGTTGCAGCATGCCAGAGTGCATCTCACCGGCAAAGATCTCAAACAGCTCGGCATTGAGCCCGGCAGGCGCTACCGGCATATACTGGACAGGCTGCAGGATGCGGTTTTGAACGGCCGGGTTTCCGGCCGTGATGATGAACTGCGGTTTGTCCGGCGCACATTTCTCAAGGGGTGTGAACACTGATGGAAATCCTGCTGATGGTGCCCATGCTGCTGTTTGCCGTTATCGCCCATGAGGTGGCGCACGGCTATGTTGCCTTTCGCTGCGGCGACCCGACCGCGCAGCAGGCAGGACGGCTCACGCTTAATCCGCTGCCGCATATCGACCTTTTCGGCACCATCGTGGTGCCGCTGATTTTGCTGCTGTCGCACGCGCCGTTTCTTTTCGGCTGGGCCAAGCCGGTGCCGGTCAATCCGTACTACTTTCGCAATCCCTCGCGCGACCACCTCTATGTTTCTCTTGCGGGCGTTACCACGAATCTGGCCCTGGCCGTTGCCTGCACCCTGCTGCTGGGCATTGTAGCCCGCATTACCGGATCTGCAGGCGGTGCCGTGGCCCTTATGCTCCAGTACGGTATCGTCATCAATATCATCCTTGCCGTTTTCAATGTCTTACCGATACCGCCGCTGGACGGCTCATGGGTGCTGTATCACCTGCTCCCGCGCGACATGGCGGAGGCCTACCGGCGGCTGTTTCCCTATGGTTTCATTATCCTGATTGTTCTGCTCATGACCGGTGTGCTCGGCGGCATTATTTCACCCCTGTACCGCATGATCATGCAGGTGATGAGTTTCATCCTGGGTATTGTAATATAATACGCGGACCGGTACGCCCGGGTACCGCGCCGAAAGGCGAGTATCGGCAACGTTATGGTATACCACGTATCGCTCGACAATTTTGAAGGCCCGCTCGATCTTTTGCTGTTTCTCGTGCGCAAGAACGAGCTCGACATCCAGAACATACCGATTGTGTCGATTACGAGCCAGTACATGGAGTATATCGACATGATGCAGGCGCTCAACCTCGATATTGCCGGTGATTTTCTCGTCATGGCCTCGACGCTCATGTATCTCAAGTCACGTGCGCTGCTGCCCAAGAGTGATGATGACGAGGAGCAGCTGGAGCAGGACGCCGCCCTGGAGGAGCTCAAGCGCCAGCTGCTTGAATACCAGCAGTACAAGGATGCGGCCGAGCGTTTGCGGGAGCAGAACATACTGGAGAAGGACGTTTTTGCTCGTTCGCTTTTCGCTGAACCGGCCGCAGTCGACGACGAGGCCGCGTTGAGTGAAGTCAGCATGTTCGACCTGATCAGGGCCTTCAAGGTGATGCTCGAGCGTACCGACGCCGATGTGGACGAGTATGATGTATCGCGCGAGGAGATATCGGTAAAGGACAAGATCGCCGAGGTGCTGCAGCGCCTTGAAGGCTGCACCGCAGGCCTTGATTTTATGACCCTGTTTTCCGATACACCGACACGCATGCAGGTTATCGCGACGTTTTTGGCCCTGCTTGAACTCATGAAGATGCAGGCGGTCAAGATCTACCAGAACAGCAATTTCAGCACGATTTACCTCTACCCGGTAACCGATGAGGCCTCTGATCCTGCCCCCGCGGGCACGCAGGGGCAGACTGGAGACGCATGAAGACCGACAGTTTGAAACCGATCGTAGATGCCCTTATTTTCGCTTCTGATATGCCGATCAGTGCTGCCCGTATCCGGCAGATCATCCAGGAGGCCGGACAGGATGATAGTACCTTGGCGGATATACGCCAGGCGATCGAGCAGCTCAATGCCGATAACCGCGACTGCCAACGGGGTTTTTATCTGCAGGAGGTTGCCGGCGGCTACCAGTACCGAACCCGCCCGAATTACGCACCGTGGATCAAGAAGCTCAAAAAGGCCAAGGCGTTCCGTCTCACGCAGTCAACGCTCGAGACCCTTGCCATTATCGCCTATAAGCAGCCCATTATCAGGACGGATATCGAGAAACTGCGCGGGGTCGACAGCGGCGGCGTTATCAAGAATCTGATCGAGCGCAGCCTGATCAGGATCGTGGGACGGAAGAATATACCCGGCAGGCCGTTTTTGTTCGGTACCACACGGCGCTTTCTGGAGGTGTTCGGATTTGACCGGCTCGACGACCTGCCGTCGCTCAAGGAATTCGACGGCCTGGACGAGAGCAAGCTGCCGACGATCCTGCGGCAGAAAATTCCTCCCGAGCTGTTTGAAACCGTGTCAGGGGACGCAGATGATGACGGCAAGGAATCCGAGGGCGAAACCGTGACCGATGCACAGCTTTCCGAGGCCGATCGTGCGGCCGAACATCCTGAGGACGTCTGTGAAGTTCCGGATGCCGCGCCGGGCCAACCGGAGCAGGAAACCGCAGCAGGCAAAGCCGTTGGAGAGCCTCCGGCAGCGAACGCTGATTTCGAATCCAGATGAAGGAGCGCCTGCAGAAAATAATCGCCCGCAGCGGTATGTGTTCGCGCCGCACGGCCGAGGAGTATATACGCCGCGGACGCGTCACGGTAAACGGCGCCGTCGTTACCCGCCTGGGCAGCCTTGCTGATCCGTCTCGTGACGCCATCAGTGTCGATGACGTCGAGCTCGCACCGCCCGAGAACAAAATCTATCTTATCCTGCATAAGCCGCCGGGCTGCGTGACCAGCAAGCACGACCCCGAGGGACGCATGACCGTCGACCGGTTGTATGCCGATATCGCCGAGCGGCTTTTCCCTGTCGGCCGGCTCGATTTTGATACGGAAGGGCTGCTGGTAATCACCAATGACGGCGCGTTTTCGCAGCTCCTGCAGCATCCCCGTCACGGCATAGAAAAAAAATACCTCGTCAAGGTCAAGGGAATACCTCGGGAGGCAGCGTTGAAACGTCTGCGCGACGGGGTTATGATCGACGGCCGCATGACCAGCCGGGCAGGAGTGCGTCTGGTCAAAAAGAGCGTGAAGAGCTCCTGGTGCGAGGTCGTGCTGCATGAGGGGCTCAACCGTCAGCTGAAAAAGATGTTCGAACTGATCGGCCATCCAAGTGTGCGCATCATCAGGACCGCCATCGGGCCCCTGCAGCTCGGGCGCCAGCCCTCGGCTACGTATCGTTTCCTCACCAGGGCCGAGATCAATGCCGTGCATCAGTGTGCGGCACATGCCGCGCCGCGACAGCATTCCGGGAAACAAGGATCCGGCCGCAAAACCCCATCACACCGTCAGTCGAAAAAAACTTCAATCCGCCGGCCTCGTTCTTTTTCCTGAACAGGTACAGCCCTTAATACACCATGCTTCGTTCGGCCTGAGCCTGTCGAAGGGTGGACGGAGCACAGGCACAGTACGCGCAGGGCCGTTTATGGTTCGACATACTCACCACGAACGTAAGGGTGTTCAATGGGCGTGTTCCGGATATTATGGACCGATCTTTGAACGAATTTTTTTCAGCAGGGTTTCAGGCTGTAAGGGTTTCAAAAGGTAGTCGTCGCAGCCGAGGTTGAACGACACCATGCAGGTTGATTTATAGGCGGTCAGCATGATGATCGGAATGCCGTCGCCGCATGCTATGCTGCGGTTCTGTTCGTCCTTGCGGATGGTCTCGAGCACCTGCAGCCCGTCGATACGGGGCATGGAAACGTCCAGAACCATCAGGTCAAAGGGGTCATGGCAGAGGCCGTAGAGATACAGGCCCAGGGCTTCCGGGCCGTTTGCGGCGTTCATTGTCTGGTAGCCGGCCTCGCGCAGCAGGGTGCTGAGGAGCTCGAGCATCTGGGGTTCGTCATCGACAAGCAGGATTTTTTTCTTGTGTGTCGCTGGGCTGCTCATACAGGTTTCCGGCATGCAGGTTCATGTTCAACTGACGCGGCACCCCTCCGTACCAGAGGTGCTTCCGTACTCATAGTATGGCTGCGTATAAAAGTCAAGGCATGGTTGCTGTGTCGTCGAATACACCTGCGCACCGGGTTTTGCATGCGGGGCAACAGCCGTCGTGCAGGGTGCTGTCTTCTATGCAATAACCACGGCGGCTGATCAGGACGCTGCCGCAGACATGGCACAGCGTGTCTTCTCCTCCGTGCCCTGCGATATTGCCGGTGTAGACATAGCGCAGGCCGGCGGCCATGCCGATGGCGCGTGCGGCATGCAGTGTCTCCGGGGGGGTCGGCGGACGGTCGGTCAGGCGGTAGGCGTGATAGAATGCGCTGACATGCCAGGGTATGTTTTCGTCCAGGGATACAATGAACTCTGCGGCACGTTTCAATTCATCGGGCGCATCGTTCAGGCCGGGTATGATGAGTGTCGTCACTTCGACCCAGACGCCGCAGCGGTGGTAGGTGCGGATCGCCTCCAGTACCGGCTCAAGGCGCGCACCGCAGATCCGGCGGTAGAATTCATCGGAGAACGACTTCAGGTCGATGTTGGCGGCGTCGAGAAACGGTGCGGCCGCCTCTATTGCCCCGGGTGTGATATAGCCGTTGGTCACGAATACCGTTT
>Ga0272441_10007345_pt1 | contig 17958 bp, 19 predicted proteins | sample SSMProp6N_FD_193582 | JGI IMG/M metagenome (GOLD analysis project Ga0272441, IMG submission 193582) | Marine sediment archaeal communities from Little Sippewissett salt marsh, Falmouth, MA, United States - SSM-Prop-6N | ecosystem: Environmental > Aquatic > Marine > Wetlands > Sediment ... | reverse complement strand
CGTGCTGATTGACGGAAATGCCACGGACGTCAGGTGGTTGGACTCAGCAACGGCAAGTGATTCCTTATAAGCACTGGCAAGAACCGCGGCCTCGTTGGACCTACCTCCTCGCCACACAGGGCCTACTGTATGTATGACAAAGCGGGAAGGCAGATTGCCGCCTTTCGTCATTACCGCCTTGCCAGCAGGGAGGCGTCCATGTTCGGCAACTATGCGCCGGCACTCTTCAAGTATTGTCGGCCCACCTGCACGATGTATAGCGCCATCGACCCCACCTCCTCCCATCAGAGTGGAGTTAGCGGCGTTGACGATCGCGTCAGCTCTGTTGAGAGTAAGGTCGCCCTGTTCAACAATGATTGTCCTGCCATCAACGTGCAACACCACTCTGCACCTCCCAAGGGCGGATAGCCTACGTATGTCTTTGCCCTCAGCTACCTTTGGAATATAATACTGAACCAACGTTGACCGCAACGTACAAGGAGGAAGCCAACCTATGGCACTTAAGACAGCACAGGAGTACATCGATAGTCTGCGCACGCTCAAGTCTGACGTGTGGCTGTTCGGTGAAAAGATCGACAACTTCGTTGACCACCCAATTATCCGTCCCTCTATCAACGCCATTGCCATGACCTACAAGATCGCGCATGAGCCCGAATGGCAGGACCTCGCCACAACCACATCCAATCTCACGGGCGAGAAGATAAATCGGTTTAGCGCGCTGTTCATGAGCTGCGACGACATGGTCAAGAAAGTGAAGATGCAGCGCATGCTCGGGCAGCGCACGGGCTGCTGTTTCCAGCGCTGTGTGGGCATGGATGCTATCAATGCCGTGTACAGCACGACTTTCGAGATCGACGAGAAGCACGGCACCAAGTACCACGAGCGATTTAAGGAATGGCTCAAGTACATACAGCAGAACGACCTGTGCGTACAGGGCGCAATGACCGACGTGAAGGGCGATAGAGGAGTACGTCCTCATCTTCAGGAAGACCCTGACATGTTCGTTCACGTGGTGGAGAAACGAGATGACGGCATCGTTATCCGCGGCGCCAAAGCGCATCAGACAGGGAGCGTGAATTCGCACGAAATGCTCATCATGCCCACCCTTACCATGCGCGAAGGCGACGAGGACTACGCTGTGTGCTGCGCGCTCCCTTCCGATTCTCCAGGTGTTCACTTCATCTACGGCCGACAATCCTGTGACAAACGCAAGCTTGAGGAAGGCGACATCGACGTCGGCAATTTCCTTTTTGGCGGACAGGAAGCACTGACGGTTCTTGATGACGTGTTCGTGCCGTGGGACCGCGTATTCATGTGTGGTGAGGTCGAGTTCAGCAACCCGGTTGTTGAGCGCTTCGCAGGCAACCATCGTCAGAGCTATGGCGGCTGCAAACCCGGCATCGGCGACGTGTTGATTGGCGCGACCGTTGCGATGACCGAGTACAACGGAGTAGCCAAGGCCTCGCATGTTCGCGACAAGGTTGCAGAGATGAACCATCTAGTTGAGACCCTTCATGCATGTGGCCTGGCCGCGTGCACTCAGGGCGAGAAGACGAAGGCGGGCAACTACCAGCCCGACATCCTGATGGCCAACGTCTGCAAAATGAACGTCACCCGCTACCCGTACGAACTCTGTCGTCTTTCGGAAGACCTGGCTGGCGGCGCTCTCGTCACGATCCCGTCCGAAGCTGACCTACGAAGCCCTGAAATCGGCAAGTACGTCTCCAAGTACTTCAAGGCAAAGGACGTCGGGGCAGAGGAACGTCTGCGAATGCTCGCCCTCATCAACAGCATGACATTTGGGTTGACCGCGCCGAGCTACCGCACTGAGTCGATGCACGGCGCTGGCTCACCACAGGCAATGAAGGTCATGATCGAACGCCAGTCGAACCTTGATGAGAAGAAGAAGGCCGCGAGGAAGCTTGCCGGCATCGATGAGAGGGAGAATCTGGCCGACTAGTCCCCCCTTTCCCCAATACGAACCCTGTGAGCGGGCGGCTTTGGCCGCCCGCTCCTGTGTATAATTGCATCAGGAAGGAACCGTTCCTCATGTGGGTGTCCGAACCTGCACTCAGGACGCGACCGGAGGTATAAAGTGGGCGAGCAGTACGATGTAGAGGTGAAGCTTCTGGCAATAACGCCTGACCCTGAGACAGTCATCGAGCAGGCGGGCCGCCTGTGCTGGAACACCCGTGAAAAGACGGGCACGACTCCTGATCGTATCCAGAAGTGGCTCGACATTGGTCACGAGTCTATGATTGAGCATGCAAGTGCCACGTTCTACATACGTGGAACTCGCGCCATGACCCATGAACTCGTGAGGCACCGCATCGCCAGCTACAGCCAGCGCAGTCAGAGATACGTCAGGGAGTCTGAGCCATCCTATCTCCTGCCTCCAGAGATACAGAAATCACCTGAGGCTCTTGCGGTGTACGTGGAGGCCATGAATTCGGCTTGGGATGCCTATGGCAAACTGCTGGCCGCCGGGCTCAAGACAGAGATGGCCCGGTACGTGCTGCCCAACTCATGCTATACGGAGATTATCTGCACCTGGAACTTCAGGGAGATTCGCCACCTTATCAAGCTGAGGACATCTCCACGGGCTCTTCCAGAAATACGGGAGGTTGTTGGGCAAATCAGGGATGAGATGAAGCGGCAGGCGCCGCAGGTCTTCGAGGACCTCTAGTCTTCCGCGACTGCAATATCCGCGGCGGTTCCTCCTGAGAGCCGCACGATATCGGCCGTCTTAAGACGGACCAGCCGAGTGCGGGTTCCTCCTCCACACCACACAGACTCTGACTCCAAGACACGGTTGTCCACGTACACCTGCAGTCGCTTCCTGTGCCCGACAGGCGGTATGCCGCCGGTAGGGAAGCCGGTCGATCTCTCCGCCGCTTCGTCAGAGGCAATCTGCAACTTGCGCAGACCCGAGCAGGACTCGAGCTTGTGGCGACTCACCTTGCAGTCCGCCCTGACAACTCCAACGACTGGCTTGTCTTCGCTATCGACGAATACAATCGTCTTCACAATGCCGTCTAGCGGAATGCCGCTTGTCCGGGAGGCGTCCGTAGCATGATGAGTCGTCGACTTCTCGATGAACTCGAAGTCAGCCTTGTTGGCCTTCAGATACGCAGTCAGATTCAACGTCCAAACTCCTGAGTGGATTCTCTCAGACCCTTCCATTTGGGGGTCGGATCTATCCTAGCAGACCAGTTGGAACATAGTGAATACTTCCATGAAACGTCAACCGTTACGTTTGGAAGGCGTGGGCGCAAGACGCTGAGAGCGTTGACATGGGGAAGTCCCATTACATAGACTAGCCGTGGTGATGTGCCCCAAACGCGATTCGTGGCCCATCGTGGCACGAAGTAACGGAAGGAGGATCGTCGAACGTGGGAGAGTCATTTACCTGAAGTTCTGACCCAGTTCTGTCGCTGGCCAATCACCAGTACCATTCCTCATCTCCACTTTCCATCTTCTTATTTCTAGTTTCCTGAAGGCCTTCGGACTTTCGTTTCGTTTGAACGCCATTGCGACGACGCGACTAAGTCCATTGTGTCGTCTTACTCACAAATATAGGAGGTAACCAACAGTGAGACACATGCATAGTTCTTGGAAGAAGGTGCTGCTCCTTGCAGCGGGTCTATCGCTTCTGGCGATGCCCATGGCTGGATGCGCACCGGCTGAGAAGGAACCCATCATCTTCGGCGACCTGAGCTGGGATAGCGCCCAAGTATGCAACCGCATCGCCGCCACCATTCTGAAGCACGGTTACGGATACGAAGCGGAATACGTTCCGGGAGATACCATAACTGTCCTTCAAGGCCTCAGGAATGGCGATATTCAGGTCAATATGGAGATCTGGGTAGAGAACCAGCTCGACGCCTATAACGAGGCGCTGGACGCAGGTGACGTCATCGACCTCGGCAACAACTACGGCGACAACTACCAGGGCTGGCTCGTGCCCACCTACATGATTGAGGGTTCCGGTGCAGTGGCGCCAGACCTTAAGTCAGTCTTCGACCTGCCCCAGTACTGGGAGTTGTTCAAAGATCCTGAGAACCCCGACAAAGGACGCTTCATCAACTCTATTCCCGGTTGGGAATGTACGGGTATCAACACTATCAAGCTTGAGACCTACGAACTGACCGACTATTACACCGACTTCGTGGTGGGTTCAGGTACCGCCTTGAGTGGCTCCATAGCTGGGGCTTACCAGAAAGGCGAAGCCTGGCTTGGTTACTACTGGGCCCCCACCTGGGTACTCGGCAAATACGACATGACACTGCTTGAAGAGGCGCCATACGATGTCGACCTGTGGAATGAAGAGGCTGGCTACGCCTGCGCGTACCCCTCCAACAACGTCAATATCGCTCTAAACGCAGACTTTGCGGACGCGAACCCTGACGTCGTAGCGTTCCTTGACAACTTTGAGACGACTACGCCCCTGATCAATGCCGTGCTGGCCTACATGCAGGACAACGAAGCGACTACAGATGAGGCCGCGTTGTTCTTCCTCGAGGAGTACGAAGACGTGTGGACACCGTGGGTTTCCAGCGACGTCGCTGCCTCTGTGAAGGCGGCACTCTAGTAGTTGAAAGGAAGCCCCGAGGGGCACCAAATGGCACATAACGGCAACAGCAATAGCAACGGCAACCTGGACGCAGACCGAGAGGTCTGCGTCCAGGTCAAGAACCTATGGAAGGTATTCGGTGACAATCCTGAGCGGGTTCTCGAGGACGCTGAGCTTCGCGCCGCACCGAAGAAGACGATCTTGGAACAGACCGGCTGCGTGGTCGGCCTGCGAGACGTCTCTTTCGATGTCTACCGTGGTGAGTTCTTTGTCCTTATGGGCCTGTCAGGTAGTGGCAAGTCCACACTCATACGAAACATCATTCGACTGCACGAGCCCACATCTGGAAGTATCTTCATCGATGGCGAGGACATCGTGCAGTACGATGAGGACAGGCTGGCTCAACTTCGTCGAAACACGACCGGCATGGTCTTTCAGCACTTCGGGCTTCTGCCCCATCGCACTGTCCTCGATAACGTCGCGTACGGCCTGAAAGTACGCGGCGTTCCCTTGGAAGAGCGATACGCGAAAGCACGGGTCTACATCGAAAAGGTGGGACTGAAGGGCTGGGAATACCATCTCCCTTCGGCACTGAGTGGAGGCATGCAGCAGCGTGTCGGCATCGCCCGTGCCCTTACCGGTGACCCCGAGATACTGCTTCTGGACGAGCCGTTCAGCGGTCTGGATCCGTTGATACGACGCCAGATGCAGGACGAACTTATTGAGCTGCAGGACGAACTACAGAAGACACTGCTCTTCGTTACTCACGATCTTCATGAGGCGCTCAAGGTTGGCGACCGCATCGCAATCATGCGTGACGGCGAGATTATCCAGATCGGTACACCCGAGGACGTGGTAACCAACCCGAGCGACGCGTACGTACGCCAGTTCGTGCAAGACGCTTCCCCAACCAAGGTACTCACTGCGAAGAGTGTTATGGAGCAGCCCCCTATAATGCTCTACTCATGGCAGGGACCGAAGGCGGCGCTACAGATACTGCGGGACGCAAACGTCGACAGCGCGTTCGTGGTCACTCGGAATGCGAGACTCCTTGGCATGGTCACGGTGGACGGGCTTGTTCGTCTCATCAGGAAGCGTGGTACCTACCTGAGCGAGGCTCTGGACCAGGACATGATCACGTGCGAGGCGGAAGCGGTGGTCGAAGACCTCGTACCGCTGGTCGCATCTACGCGCTATCCGGTAGCAGTGATTGACGAAGAACGGAGATTCCTTGGTGAGGTCTACGTCAGTACTATCATCTCCAGCATGATTCAGGAACAGGGCGAGGAGGGAGAAATCGGCGAGATGGTGTCCCTCGTGGACGCAGATCCAGTCGAGGAGAAGGTCGAAGAGGTTGATGAAGTACATCAAGCCTTTGAATCCGCTAACGAGGAAGGAGACCAACAGTCATGATGGAGTTCCCACAGTTTCTGGAAATACCTCTTGCTTCGTGGGTTGACGCCGTTATCGACTGGATACTTCAGAATCTCGGCGGAGTCCTGGACGCGATCGGAGAGGGCCTTCTGGGCGTCCTGGTGGGTCTTGAGAGGCTGCTGCTGTGGATCCCGTGGTTCCTTATTGTGCTTAGTGTCGCGGCATTGGCATGGTATGCGCTTCGCAAATGGTGGGCGCCAATCGTCATGGGCGGCTTTCTGATTATCATCGGAATGTTCGGCTACTGGGATCTGGCGATGATGACCCTCGCAATCATCTTTGCCGCAGTGCTCATCTCGCTGGCAATCGGTATTCCCACGGGCATTCTGATGGCCCGCAGCGACCGCTTCGCCAATGTCTTGCGTCCGTTGCTAGACGCGATGCAGACGATGCCCAGTTTCGTATATCTCATCCCAGCTCTGATGTTTTTCGGTCTGGGCAAAGTACCAGCGGTGTTCGCGACCATTATCTACGCGATTCCGCCAGTCATCAGACTGACTAACGTCGGAATCCGGGGAGTATCCCAGAGTGTTGTTGAGGCCGCGCAGGCATTCGGCGCTACCTCACGGCAGATACTGTTCGAGGTGCAGCTACCACTCGCCTTCCCGTCGATCATGGTTGGCGTCAACCAGACTACAATGATGGCTTTGGCCATGGTGGTTATCGCTTCCATGATCGGAGCGAGGGGACTCGGTATGGAAGTACTTCTTTCCATCAACCGTATCGAGGTAGGCCGTGGCTTTGAAGCGGGCCTGTCCATTGTATTGCTGGCGATTCTCATCGACCGCATCACCCACGCGCTTGCAGCGCGTCAGCAGTACACACAGCAACACACTAGCTAGAAGCAACAATGGAGGTAGAGGTCATGGCAGCGGAGCGGGTGGCGATATTCATCGATGGTAGTAATCTCTACCATGCGCTTGAGTCCAACCAGAAGCGCCATGACCTCAACTTCACTGAGTTCGTGCGCAAGCTCTGCGGCGAACGGGGGCTTTTCCGTACGTACTACTACAACGCGCTCCAAGATGCGAAAGAACGCCCTGATGCAGCGCGCGACCAGCAGGAATTTCTGGAAACACTGTCGAAGACTCCCTATCTGGAAGTGCGGCTCGGCACCATCAAGACAGCACAGGGGACACAGATAGAAAAGGGAGTCGACATAATGTTGGCTACCGATCTGCTCTATTTCGCGTGGAACAACTTCTACGACACCGCAGTGCTGGTCAGCGGGGATGCTGACTTCGCCTATGCGATGCAAGCGGTCAAGAACATGGGAAAGCATGTTGAAGTGGCGTATTTCGAAGGAGCCACCTCAAAAGATCTGTTGAGCGTCGCCGACGCGCGACATCTTCTCGACAGGTCGTTCTTCACGGGACTCTGGACGAGGTCTCGGCGACGGAGGCGACGCGCTCCCTCAACGCAGAGCAGCTCCACGAGTTGACGACCGGGGCCTAAGTGGCTTCGTCCACACGCCGGAAGACTGTCACCGAGTTCATCCCCCCGAAGCCAAAGGACTCCGATATCGCGGTGCGCACAGGTATTTCCCGTTTCGCGTTGGGAACAAAGTCCAGATCGCACTCAGGGTCAGGATCCTCGTAGTTGATGGTTGGAGGGATTATGCCGTGCTTCAGCGTCAGCGCCGTGAAGACAGCCTCCACGGCACCAGAAGCGCTCCACATATGCCCCAGCATCGACTTATTCGAGCTGATCATCAGCTTCGGTGCGTGCCTCCCGAAGGCTTTCTTGAGGGCCATAACTTCAGAAAGGTCGCCCAGAGGAGTAGCCGTGCCGTGTGCGTTGACGTAGTCGACCTCGGCACCCGTAATCTGCGCGTCTTCAAGCGCAAGCCTGATGCACCGGGCCTGGCTATCAGAATCGGGCTTCGTGGCATGATAAGCGTCAATATTGGACGCAGTTCCCAGCACCTCCGCATAGATGTGCGCACCGCGTGCAACTGCGCGCCCCATCTCCTCAAGCACCAGCACGCCCGCGCCTTCGCTGCTGACGAAGCCGTCACGGTTCAACTCGAAGGGGCGACTGGCGCGCTGGGGCTCGCCATTGCGTGTCGATGATGCCTTCAGCCGGGCAAGACTATCGATGAAGATAGGAACGATCTGTGCCTCTGCGGCACCGGCAACCATGATATCCGCATCCTCGTACTGAATGAACCTGACCGCGTCCTGGATGGCATGCCCACCGGTCGCGCACGCAGTGCTGATTCCCCGGCTTGGTCCCTTGAGGCCAAAAATGACACTGATGTCGTTGGCACCTGCACTCGGCATATACATGGACGCCAGCATCTTCGTCACGCCCTCAAAGTTGCCCTCAGCAAGCGAGTTGATGTGGTGCACAAGAGTGCCAATGCCACCCATGACACTACCCAGAATCACGCCAGTACGCCAGCTCGTAGCTTCGTCAAACACTATCCCGGAGTCCTTCAGTGCCATATGGGTGGCCGCAATCGCGTACTGTGAGAAGAGGTCTGTCCTTCGCGCAGTTTTGCGGTCCATGTACTTTGCAGCCTCAAACCCTTCCACCTGGCCGGCGATCTGCGTTGGCAGCTCGGAGGCATCAAACCTTGTTATTGGTCCTATGCCCGACTTGCCCGCGCAGAGCGCTTCCCATGATTCCTGCACACCAATACCAAGCGGGGTCAGCATTCCTGCCCCGGTGATGACGACTCGTCGTCCGTTCTTCATACTAGAGTCTTCTCCTCGTTTGACTGGAGCCCCGATATCTTCGCGTCACTTACTTGGGCAAGAGCGCACGGCCGCGCTACCTTCCGTGGTTGTGACTCCATCTTGATTCTCTACCCACACGCGACATGAAACCACATCCTCGCGCTCCACGCCACAATCGCTGCTGACAGAACCCCCCGCCGTCAGTATCGAACCCGCGATGTCCATGCCACGATGTTGAACATTGAGGGACAGCAATTGTCCTTCGTAACCAACCCATCTGGCCAGCATTTGACCGATGAGAGCCGTCTTGTACAAACCCTGGACTATCGGTCCTTGCAGTCCAACACTTCTCGCGTAGTCCGCGTCGTAGTGAATGTCGACATACTCGGCGGTGGCGGTGGCAAACATAGCCAGATACCGCACTGTAACCGGGCCAACGGTGAGCGACGGTATTGGGACACTTCCCGCTGTAATGAGGTCGCTCCCCCTTCGAGCTGGCGCTGTAGCAGATGTTGGCACGGGGGCCCGGGCGGCGCACTTGATAAGTCGGCGCATCACAGGAGTCCCATCATAGGCCTCAAACATCTTCTCGTACGTGAAGAAGATGAGCCGTCCATTTCTGCCTGTCTTTTCCTCCGCATCGAGGAAACGCTCACGTGCTACGAGAGTCATGCCCGGCTTTACGGGCGCGTAGAACTCGAACTCATCGCCCGTTGCCATGCTGAACCAGCCTTCAGGAAGAACCGCATCATTCCAGAACATTGTCCGGCGGTCGCCTGCCGCGATGTTCTTCAGACCGATTGCGGTCCCGAAGAACACCGGTGGTGCAACTATGCCGGCGAGCCCACTGGCACGGGCGGCAGATTCATCACGATACACGGGATTGGGATCCATCAGTGAATCTGCAAAGAACTTAATAGAACCAGCATCAACAACATAGCCGATGGGAGGGGACTCCATCCCGATGCGGGCACGTACAAGTTCAAGTTCAGTTGTCACGAGTTCTATGCAGTATCCACGTGTTCATTCGGTTGATGTTTGAGCAGTCCGAAATACACGAACGGACGAAGTGGGGAAGGGGGGACTCGAACCCCCACGCCCAAAGGCACATGATCCTAAGTCATGCTCGTCTGCCAATTCCGACACTTCCCCGTGTCGGGGAGAGCAAGTTGATGCTGGCTCACATCAGCCTCTTCCCGGTTGGAACGCTCGATCCGCTACAAGTCAAGGACCGCATAATTCTACCAGATACGTCTGCGAACGAACCGGGCGGCGTGTGAGTCCATCGCACGAATTGCCAGGTAAGCTTCAAACTCTTCGTGATATTATCAGTGCTCTACGGCCATTGGTGCCAACTGCATGAAGGGAGTAGCCCGCATGAGCGAACAGTTTCAGCGCGCCTCAAGAGAAGAACGAGACCAGACCATAACTGCATACAGCAGCGTCCCAATGGCACAACTGGCCGAGGGGGCACACAGCCACATACTCACCGGTGAGAAGATGACATTGAGCTTCGCGCATCTTCAGGCGGGTTCATACTTCCCCGTACACACCCATCCCTACGAACAGATGATGGTTGTGTTGAAAGGTGAACTTGACGCGGTGCTCGAAGGCAAGCTCTACAAAATGAGTCCTGGAGACGTAATCTTCTTTCCCGAAGGTTCGCAACACGGCGCACAGATGCGAGACGTGGACTGCGAGATCCTAGATGTCTTCACGCCAGCAAGGCCGGATTACATCGACAAGATGCGCCGAGCCAGAGCAGCCACCTAGAGAAAAGAGGGCGTGTCCTCCCGTGGCACGCGGAGTCGCTAGTCTTGTTCAGCTTCGCGAGTCGCGGCTACCATGACCTTCAGCTTTTCGATAGCCGAGTCGCGAGGCAATAATCTCATCCCACAGTCGGGGTGGATTGTGATGCGCTCTTCGGCTAGAACGCCTTTGCCGCGCTGGATGAGCGCCACGACATCCTCAGCAGCGTCCACAGTTGGCACCTTGGTATTGATACATCCAAGGCCAAGTGACTTGTTGCCACTCGCCAACCACGGAGACTCCAGCACATCGTCGTTCTTGTCTCCCATGAACGCGTGAGACAGAAGAGTGATACCGTCCCATTGCTGCAGGTCTCTGAATATGGAACCCACCGAGCCGCACACGTGTAGCGCCACGGGAACCGAGAGACTCGTCGCCATGAATTCTATGGCCTTGCGTGCGATGGCCATAGGGGCGCCAACTGAAAGAAACGGCTCGTCTATCTGTATCCACTCGGCACCTTCAGACTGCAGCGCGAGGGCGATATCCAGCAAGGCCCTGGCGGTGTCCATATACACATTCTCATCCCTGTACCCAGTGTACGGAGCCTTCAGACGTGTTGAGAACACCATGGTAACGGGCCCGGTAATAGGCGACTTCACGCGCGGAGCAAGTGCCTTCGCAACGCGTAGGTCTTCGACGAACTGGTCGGGATGACCAGCGCCGATTGGTCCCGTGAGCATGCTCTTGCCATCATACGAGTAGCCATCGATGGCGTGCGCGAAGTACTCAATCATGTCGTGACGCGTTTGCCCGTCAGTAACAAGGTCGACACCGGCGCCAAGCTGATCTTCTACAACCATCTTGATTGCGTCCGGCACAGACAGTCCCGATTCAACAGGATGGCTTCCAATGACTGTAGTAAGCATAGTACTGGACCTCCACACTCATTCCGCACCCGTCAACAGTACTGCTACGCGGTGAGGAGTTGGCATTATACAGGAACGAGCCAGCGCACGCCGAACACGCGGAACATCAGGGGATGGAAGGGAAGACTATCCGGCGTCCTGGGCAGGCTCGTCGGGCAATCGCCGCGCCTTTTTGACTGGCTTGTGCCCGTTGTGCATCTCGGTAAATCGCCCGATGGGAGCCGTGAGCACACGGCCATCGGTTCGCACAAACAGCATCTTGGGCCGACCGTCACGGTCCACGAAGATATCGAGGACCTCGACCTCCTCCGTCTCGATGCTGTTCGGATGGTAGACAGCTTTCATACGTTTGCGGGTTCCTGATGGCACGCTACAGTGTGGCATAGAGCCGAGAGAAGTCGACGCGGCCCACAATCTTCTTCCCGTATTTCGCCTTGATGGTCTTACCGGCCTTGCTCATTTCTGGAGACGTGATGCCGTTTTCCTTAGCCAGATAGACTTCCATGTACGCAGCCAGGTCATCGATGGCCTTGGTCAATTCTCCATCTCGGGCATTGAACTCATCTGAATTGTAGGTACTGTCGATTTCCTCAGTGCTGCACGATACGCGCGCTCCATTCACGTACGCGATGCTGGTGAACTCATCCTCGGTAAAAAGCCTCAGTTCACGGTGCCACGAGTCTGGAATCAACGGGTAGACCTTCTCCTCCATCTCCTCACGCTCGTAGGTCTTGATAAGGGCGCTCAGACCCTCAACTGAGTGCTTCACAGGAGAGATGATATCTCGAGTCAAAGCTTCAGGCAGGTCGTGGAATAGTCCGGTGAAGTAGTTGTTGATGCACCGGCGAGGGCAGGCTCCTGCCTCGACTGACATCAGATAGGACAGCATGGCAACAATCAGCATGTGTCCCAACACAGATGTCCTCGGTACGCGATGCACATGGCTCCATCGCACCTGAAACCGCAAGAGCCCACAAAGATCTACGAAACTACGAAGACTCGGGTAGAGGGCCAACTCTCGTATACCTTCAAGGTCGTAGTAGTGCTCCTGCTGGACATCCAGTCGCGCAAGTATGCGCTCCATCTCATGCCCCTCTGGGTTTGCCCTGCGGATAATGTCGAACTCCCACTTGGTAGCGAAGAAGTGCGCCGCATGTAGGACGCGTTTGTTCATAGGCTCAGTGGGATCAGCAAAATACTCGCGAAAGCGCCGACAGAAGTCCTCGCCGAGTGGAGAAATTACTCCAGACAACTCCGAGTAGACCCAATTGTTGAGTTGCTGGTATCGGGTAGGGTCTTCCTTGATCTTGTAGAAAACCTGAGGTTTCAGGTCGGTCAGCACCAGTCGTTGCAGGTACTCGAAGATACCGGCCTCAATGATGTCGCGCCAGTCGAATCCCTCCGACTGCTCCTCGTACTTGCCTAGAACGTACGCAATGACCATCTTATGGGCCTGCTTGTCCAGCTCAGTGAGTTCAACAGGCCGAATCTGGTCGTTCCAGCGCTGCATGTACGCTGCGTCAAATAGTCTCTTGAGCAGTCCACTCGTGATCATTCTTGCGGTTGACCCACGTATCTGGGTCGTTCGCATTATACACCTGAGATTCGGCGACAAGAGGGGCAGTCGGGCCTTCTACAGACGTTCCCACAGATCACCACGAACGAATGACGCATGACACATGCTAGAATTGGGGACTTTCGCTTCAGGACCAACTTACACAAGGAGGCAGCCTTTTGTGGATCAAGGAACCCGCCAGAATCAATGACCACATTGAATTCCTGGGCACTCATGAGTTGTGCTTCTACTTGATACGTGGGGACGAAGCCATGATTGTCGACGGAGGCATGAGCCACGCAACCCCCGCGCTGGAGGAGCAGTTCAGTCAGCTTGGGATTGCCCAAGATGCTGTGAGATACGCGCTCGTTACTCACTCACATTTCGACCACTGCGGCGCGATACCATACTTCCGACACCGCTTCCCTGGCATCGAGATACTTGGCAGCCAAGCCGCATACGATGCGTTGGCGACCGAGAAGATAGCTGACTACAACGCCAAGGTGAATGACAAGGCAGCGAAAGACCTCGGGTTCGGTGAGGTGTGCGAACCAATAACAGGACGAATCGATGAGTTGAAGATAGACAGAGTCGTCTCAGATGGCGACACGCTCGACCTGGGGCAAGGCATCACCGCCGAGTTCTACCAGGTTCCAGGCCACAGCAAATGTTGTGTTGCAGCATACCTTCCCAAGTTGAAGGCGCTGTTCCCAACTGATACGACGCCCCACCCAGTCTCAGAATGGACCAACCTCACGTTTCCGTCAGCCCAGCATAGCTTCGTCGAGTATGTGGAATCGCTGAAACGACTCAACACTTTCGATGTAGAGATACTGGGTCTGGACCACCATGGAGTCCTGACGGGCGATGACGCACAGGAGTTCCTCGCGATGGGTCTGGAACGAACACTTGCGTTCGAGCAGAGGGTGCTAAAGCGCTATGAGGAGACTGGAGACCTGGACCTCGTGGCAAAGGAACTCACTCGTGAGGAGTTTGAACGCGTGCGCCTCCCTTTCATAAATGAAGAACTCTTCCTGCTTATTACCAAAGCGATGCTGAAACGCGTCGTCGGTCTCAAGAAGTAGCCGGTCTCTTTCTGGAGAATAACAACGGGGGGCTTCCTCAGAAGCCCCCCGCTCGTCTTCCGTGCCGGGTCAGTTGGTCTACTACCTGCTGCGCATGCGGCTGAAACAGTCGCTGCAATACACAGGTCGACCGTCTCGCGGCTCAAAGGGGACTTCACAGTCCTTGCCACATGAAGCGCAGACGGCGGTGTACATCTGTCGAGTCTGGAAACCGTCGCCGTCAGGTCGCTGAGACCTGCGGTTACGGCGGCACGTGAGACAGCGTTTCGGTTCGTTCGTGTAGCCTTTAGACGCGAAGAACTCTTGCTCTTCGGCCGTGAACACGAAGTCCGCGCCGCAGTCCACGCACTGAAGTGTTTTGTCTGCGAAACTCACCGGATGACCTCCTTTCTTTTAGCTTTGGTCCTAGCTTCGGTCATCCAGTGCACCCAGGTATCGCCATAGACAAACGGAAGACTCGATAACCTACACATGTAACCAACGAGCGGAAGTATAGAGAAAGCCTAACGTGTTTTCAACAGTTGTGAAGCCAAACAGGAGAGAATCTCCATTCGAGGCAATGCCACTACATGTGAAACTCTACTATGTCGCCATCCGCGAGTACGTGTGATTTGCTGACGGTTTGTGCGTCAAACTTACCTGAACCCCATACCACTGCATGCTTCAGGCCTTGCTTGAAGTCCTTGTGCAGTTCAGCCGCCGCGTCCCCAACAGTGCTGTTTCTTGTCAGAATCACGGGCTCGTTCATGTCCGCCCGTTGACCTGGAGCCTTGGTGTAGACACGGATAATTTCTAGCACATCGAACAATTGACCGGGCAGTTCCTCAATTCCCACGAGTTCCTCGGCCGAGACGGGGAATATCGGGAACACTCGGCCGAATCGCCGCTCCAGAGCTGACAGATTCTCATTCGCACCCGGCAGGTCACACTTGTTCGCGATAATGATCATCCGTTGCGCGTGGATGCCGTCTCCGACACGTTCAGTAGGAACTCCCACTGGGACGATCCGACACTCCTCCAACTCCACGAGCGTCGTCTCCACATCGGAGACGGGGTTTCCACTCAAGTCGATGACCATCGCAATCAAGTCGGCTACACGCAGTATGTTCGTGATGAGAGATTTGACGTTGCGCTGCCCGATTGGTGGTGTGTCCACCAACTGAATCTGGATATCCTCGAACGGCATCATTCCAGGCATCGGGGTTTGAGTTGTGTACGGATAGAGTGCAACCTCCGGAGACGCAGCCGTCAGCATGGCCAGGAGCTGCGACTTGCCGGCATTGGCTGGACCAACGAGGATAATCTGGCCGGCACCTTCGGGCCGTATCAGGAATCCTGCGCGTCTGGCTGTCGCGAGTTTGCGCTCAGATTCCTGGCTGAGTTTCGCTATCTTGGACCGCAGGCTACCGTACAGGTGGTCTGTGCCCTTATGACGGGGCATGACGGCAAGCATTTCCTGCAGCGCAGCGATCTTGTCATCGATCTCCTTCGCCGCACGATATCGCTTCTCGGCCTCATAGTACTGAGGTGTGAGGTTCGCTGGCACTGCCTACTTGACCTTAATTCGAACTAGGATGTCGCCCTGACAGCCATCCGTTATTGTGCAGGCGTTGGAAAGCTTGACCGTGCTACCGGTGGTCACCCCCGGGGGAACCTTGACCTCGAGCCTCCGGCCATTGCGAGTTAGTCGTTTCGTAACACCTTTCTCGGCTTCTTCGGCAGTGACGGACAATTCGTACCGCACAACCTTTGGTTCTTGCCTTGCACCGCCAAAGAGGTCCTCCATCCTGAAGCCACCCTGCCTGGCTCCACGTCGCGCACCACGACCCATATTGCCAAACTGAACACGATAGCCTCTACCTCGTAGTGCGTCGCCAAATATGTTATCCAGGAAGTCCAGACCGAGTCCGAGTCCACCGAAGTCGCGCATGACGTCCTCAAAGGTGGCTCGTGTGCCACCGCTCGAGAAGATGTCGCCGAGGTTGCCGACAGTGCCGTATGTGTCGTACTGTTGCTTCTTCTCGGGGTCACCAAGAACGCCGTACGCCTCGTTTATCTCCTTGAACTTCTCGGTCGCCTCTTTCTCATTCCCGGGATTGCGGTCGGGGTGATACTTCATGGCAAGGCGCCGATAGGCCTTCTTGATGTCCGCGTCAGAAGCCGAGCGTTCCACGCCCAGTATCTGATAATAGTCTTTGACCATGGTCGCTATTGTAGCATCGTGCTTTAGCTATACGGAATGACGCAGCAAGTACGCGTCATTCTGTTCAGTCGCGAGCGTCACACTGATATAATGCGAACGAATGCGGCTGAACCTGCCCCCGTTGCTTCTATCCCACTACGCCAGTGGTTCGTTGCGCCTGTCGACGGAGGTCTGTCTGACACATTCGACTGGAAGGAGTCCACATGGCTGAGTTCACACTCGGGGAGGGCGCACGCATTCTCGGAAAGGGCCTCCGCAACTACATCCAAAACGCGCCGCTCATCGTTTCTTTCGAGGTCACGCTATCGTGCAACTGCAACTGCAGACACTGCGACCTGGGAGGACTGCTCAAAGACGAACAGCGGATGACGCCCGAACAGTATGGAGCATACGTCGCACGGTTCAGACCTCCACTCGTACAGATATCAGGGGGAGAGCCTCTACTGCGCGCAGACCTGCCCGAGATCGTCCATGCAGTCAAGCATGCTCACGAGCCCACCTACGTCATCGTAGTCACCAACGGCGCGTTGCTGGATGAAGGCATCTACACACGCCTCAAAGAGGCGGGGATGAACCAGTTGTCGGTTTCGCTTGATTTCCCGGACGAGCGACACGACGACTTTCGACGACACAAAGGCCTGTTCAAGCACCTGGAGAGCACACTTCCGCGTTTGGCGGCCCAAGGGTATGGTGACATAATCATGAATACAGCCATCACCAGCGCCAACGTGGGGGAGCTCGTCGCTATTGCTGAGCTTGTAGAGCAATGGGGCGTTACCATCTCCTATAGCGCATACACACCTCTTCGGACTGGTGACCCACAGTACTCGATTCGCTCCCAAGACGAGATCGCGAAACTGGAAGAAAACCTGGCAAGACTGGAAGACATTGCCCACAGGAAGAAGCACATCGCCAATCCTGACACCATCTTCAAGGACACTCTGGCGTATTTCCGCAACGGTGGTATGCCCAACTGCCATGCGGGTGTCAGATTCTTCGTCGTGATGCCTGATGGCGCGCTCGTGCCATGCTCACTCCATCGACACAAGTTCAACAACCAGGAAGATATGGCGCGCCAGTTCACGGCGCACAATACCTGCGGCGAATGCTACGTAGCGATTCGTTCGTACAGCGACAAGTCGCTCGGCAAAATCATCGTGCAAGACTTACCGTCTCTCGCCAAGAGGTTGTTCGACAGATTCGTACCGGAGGGGACAGGCAAGTAGTCCTCTACCCTAGACCGGGAACGGGTAGGACGCTCAGCAGCGAAAACCCCAATAGCGCCTCGAGAAGGCAACGCAGAAACCTTCCCGCGAACGTGGCCGCGACGAACTTCGGCAGGTTGTAGCGAGTCGCCCCTGCAACAATCCCAATGAGGTCATACAGCAGCATCGGGATCAGTGCGAACAAGAACACCGCCAGCGCGCCATGTCGCTCCATCCACCCTTGCGCGTTCAAGTACTTCTCCGAGTATCCCTTGATGAACACGCTGCGGCCAAGCATGCCAGCCAGGTAGGCCGTCATCTCGCCGATAGTTGCGCCTATCGTAGCCACAAGTGCAACAGTGAATGGGTTCAGTGCAGCCCCTCCAGCTACATTTACGGCCTCGCCCGGGATTGGGAACAGAATGCTGGCGCACGTCAGCAGGTTAACAACGAAGACGCCGAGATATCCATGGCGCAGGAATTCCTCTGCTCCAAGCCTCTCGCGTCCAAGCCAGAAGAGCAGAAATGACAGACCGAGAACGCC
>Ga0272441_10007344_pt1 | contig 17958 bp, 15 predicted proteins | sample SSMProp6N_FD_193582 | JGI IMG/M metagenome (GOLD analysis project Ga0272441, IMG submission 193582) | Marine sediment archaeal communities from Little Sippewissett salt marsh, Falmouth, MA, United States - SSM-Prop-6N | ecosystem: Environmental > Aquatic > Marine > Wetlands > Sediment ... | reverse complement strand
GCCCGTCCTCACGCGGCGGTCGAACGGCGGCCCCGAGGATGTCCGGCACGCCGTTCGGGATCACCGTGACCCGGACCGGATCGATGCCGTCGTTCCGGCACCACAGGTCTCTGACGGCTTCGGAGACGGCCACCGCCTGCGTGAGCCATCGGACCAGCATGCGGTTGGCCCATCGCGCGCCCAGGCTCCTCGGGAACACCCCGTCGTGCTCCGTGTAGATGAGGTACGGCACGCGTGCAAGCCTCCCTGCCAGCGTTCCGTAGAACAGCGCCGTTTCATTGTGCATGTGGAGGACGTCCGGCCGGCGCTGCCTGAGCCATCGTGCCAGCCGCCGCACGTACCCTGCGTCCAAGCCGGCCCTTCGCGGCAGAATCTCGACGTGGGCGCCGGCCTGCTCGGCCCGATCCGCTAGGTCGCCGCGTTCGTCGTAACAGCAGATGGTCACGTCGTGGCCCCGGCCGATCATCTCGCGGGCCAGGTGGAGGACGACGCGCTCCAAGCCGCCGGTGCCCAGCCCCTGGACGAGATAAACGATGCGCTTGGCCACCCGTCGTTTCCCTGCCGGCACGTCAGTTCCCCGGCTCCTCGATGGCCGTGATGCGGCCTTCGGAATCGGCTCGTGCGTTCTCCGCCACCCGGTAGAGGCACACGGGCAGCGCCAGCATCCACCACAGTTCCTCGATGTACGTTTCCGTTACGGTCATGCCACCGGCGAGGAAGATGGCCAGCGCCAGAAGCAGGGCGTACGAGAAGTACCGGACGTCCCGCTCGTCGGCGGTGCCTTCCGCCAGCCGCGGCGCCTTCCAAAGTATGTAGATGGCGTTTCCAATCAGGGCAAGGAGGACGATTAACCCCTGGACGCCTAACTCGACGTAGCACTTGACAAACGTGTTGTGGGGGTCGCGTTGCTTGAGCGCGGCGTCGTATTCGCCCGCATAACGGGGGAAGTTCCCAGCCCCGAATCCCCACGGGCGATCGCGCACCATGGACAGGGACGTCGTCCAGGCCAACCACCGGCCGTAGGAGGACTTGTCCATCTTCTCGGGCGACGTTTCGATCGTGGACATCCGCTCGATAAATCCAGGGTCGGTCAGGGCATAGGCCCCGAGCGCGCCGATCAGCAGCACGACGAGGATGAGCCCGCGTCGCCTCTTGGGTGCCAGGGGGACCGCCAGCACGCCGCCGATGGCGGCCGCCAGGAAAGCCCCACGACTGCGGGTCATGATCAGGCCGTTGACCGCGAATGCCGCCGCCAGCACGGGGAGCCATTTTGCTCTCCAGTCGCTTCGCATGAACTGCACGGCGATCACCGGAAGGGCTGCCGCCAAGTGGACCCCGAAGAAGTTGGCGTCCTTGAAGTCCGGCCCGCCGATGCCCTCGACCCGGCCCGTCACAAACGCCCCCGGTCCGGCCGTAAACGCCAGCCAGCCGAGGTATAACCCGCCGGCCGTCAGAACCCACAGGACGGCACTGAGGCGCCTCGGCGTCGTGACGACGTGGGTCAGCAGTAAGGCGAAGACGATCACCTTCGTGATTTTCACTTCGTCAGGATCCTCCCAGGGCATGGCTTCTCGCCCCGGGAGTCCAATGTACTTCGACAGCCACAGCACGCCGACCATCGCAAGCAGCAGCCATTCCTGGCCGGTCATGAAGCGCTTCCCGTACCTCAGCCGGGACCAGTGCAGCACCGTCCCGATGCCGAGGAACAGGGCCAGCATGAAGGAGTAACGGATGCTCAGATGCGCCAGCGGGTCCATCCACCAGCGGTACCCGATGTGGTACATGCTCATGTAGCCGATGACGCCGGCCATCGGGGCGAAGAGCGCGCCGATGCAGCAGCTGCCGAAGAACAGTGCGAAGAGTATGGTCTTCAAGGGCATCGGGGAAGGCTCCCCCTGCCATCCTCGCGACTTTCCATGCGCGAGTGTGCGCCCGCTCGGCCATGCCCCGCGACAGGAAGAGGGCCGGCACCGACGGAAACCGATCGGCCGGCTTTGCCCGGGCGCTGAGCGGTCTGCCTCGTGTCCGGCCAACTTCTCGCGAGTTGAAACGGAGTTCTCATGAACCTGTGGGGTGTCCTCATGATGCGTTTCATCTGTGGCCCAAGGGCTCTGTGCTTCCAGTATTGTCTACAGATAGCCGAGCTCTTCGAGCCGTTTCTGGATGGCCTCCTCCTCTTCCTCGGTGTAGGAGGGCTGAGACGAACCACCGCGTGTCACCGGCGCTTCGCCGACGGAACGCTCCACGGGATGTGAAGCCACAAAACCGGGATCCAGAACTTCAGTAACCACTCGGCCTTCGAGGTTTTCAGGGACGCCTAACCCCATGGCATAGAGAACGGTCGGCATGATGTCAGGGATCGACAGGGGGGCTGCCTGACCTTGTCCGAAGGGGCGGCCCGTTGCGGCAAAAATGCCGTTGAGGTCGTGATGCCCCTGAGAGACCAAGTCCGGAGCCGGAGAGAGAAACCCCTGGGCGGACGGCGGGGAGTCCAGGGGCCGGGTTTCCTGGTACACATCTCGCCGGGGAAGGTAGACCACCTCCGGCGCACGGTCTACGTACGGGCCATGATAGACCTCTTCCCTTCGCTTGACGAGTGAGAACACGGGCCTCTCGTCCTTGGGGTCCTGAACGTTTTGGAGGGCGTCGACAAGGCAGTCAACGGTCTCATCATACTCCGTCGGCGGCACAATGCCGTGGACATACCGTCCGCGCAAGTTGATACGGATGCCATACTCGCTGGCGCCGGACAGCCACGTCTTCGAACGATCCCAATCCCAGGTGGCACCGGTCCAACGCGCCCGTCCACCGGCCTTCGCCAGACGCGCGTGCGTATTCGACACGGCCTGCCAGAACTTGCCGAGTCCCTTCTGTTGCAGTCTGGAGCGCACGGCCCCTTTGAAGCGCTGCCACAACCGCTTGTGCCGGGGGGGTGCCATGAGGTCTCTTGAGATCAGCCAGCCTCGGAGGTCGAACCGGCGAGGTGTCCAACTAAACCCATGATCGCTTACGACCATGGCCATCGAGTCCGAACCGGCCCATTCCATTACGTCTTTTATGATGTGGTCTTGTGTTTCGAAGAGGTCGAGAATGGCGTCGTAGGCCCGCTTCCCTTCGTCGGATCCGTGCAGATCCGACTCGGGCGACAGAAAGGCGTATGCGCAATGCGCAATCCGATCGAACGTCTCGAGAACAACCCAGAGAAAGTCGACGGGCTCTCTTTCGAGGAGCCACTCGAGCGCACGTCGTCGCTGGCTGAGTATTTGCTGCAATTGCTGGACAAGATGGTCTCGCTTTGTGGGATCATTGAACAGCGCGACCTCGATCGTGCCATTGCAGTCGTACGCCGGGAACGCTTCTGTGAAAGGGCGGCGCAGATAGGTGGGCTGGACCGCCTCGCGCGAGCCCGGCGGGGCCGGGAACCCGGAAACCATGAAGCCGTCAACCACATCAGCCGGGTAGGTTGAGGGTATGTTGAAAATGCCGGTTCGCACGCCCGCCTGGTTGAGCACGGTCCAGAGCCTCGGGCAACTTACCCCGTCAAGTCGCTCCGCCCGGCGGACGAGCGTCTGGGGGTCCAGGATGCCGAAGGACGTGTACCCGTGCACGCCCGGGTCCTGCGACGTATACATCGTAGGCCAAGCGGGCGTGGTGACCGGCGGGAAAGTCGAGAGAAGGGTGGCTCTGACTCCGCCCCGTAGCAGGAGGGCCAAAGCCGGCAGCCGCCCTGTATCGATCAACGGATCGAGCGTTTCGAACGTGCCGCCATCGATACCCAACACGACACACTTCGGCATCAAATCAGCCCCTTACCACGAAGCAGTTCCTGGCCCCGGCACCGCCCGAATCCGATGGGCGCCCCTACAGGGAACATGCCACACCGCCTGTCCGCCTATCGGTCACGTTCGGCTTGGCCATGCGGCCATTCTCAGTAGATGCCTAATCGCACATATATCCGTAGCCTGCAAGAAGCGGCCATGTAAGGGCCGTCACAGCCAATTTCCTTTGCCACGGCATCACGCGATGCCATTCGTCATCCAATCGCACCTCAATGGGACCGTGTCGCGCGCGTACGGGGTTCCCGCCCGACGAATGGGTTGCGCGGCAGTACATGCGGGTGCCGCGGAGAAAATCCAGACGGGGTTTCCGGCCGGTCACGCGCGTGACGATCCGGCTTATGGTTCTCCGCGGCTCACGGACAAGATCTTCGTACCGAACGCATAGGTAAGGTACGCCCATACCGGCCATCAGATGGGCGCCCACGTTGCTGGTTATCCAATCCAGGGCGCCTTTGCCCACCGTCCGCTGGGTTATATATCTCGTTTTCCAGTAGACGCCAGGGTCCCGTTTCTTGCGTTGAAGCGAATGGACGACTCCCCGGCTGTCGCGGACGATGTGGACGACATACAGGTCCACGCATTCCATCGCATGGAGCATGAATCCGTGGGCAGGCATTTTCGAGGAATCGATCAGGACCTGCGCGCCAGAAACGTCGCGAGCAGCCGCCAGCAGATTACACAGGGTTTCCGAGTAAGCCGCCAAGTCCCTTCGGAAGCGTTTGGAGCGGAGTCCCGGCCAGATGAGCTGAGGGATGCAGGTCCGGCTGGCCACCGACTCCTGAAGGTTCACCGTTGCCTTCGCGTCCACTCGATCCATGCCGCCGAAGGCCCGTGCGGCAACAGCCGTCCAGAATGGGCACTCGTGAGCCTTTACTCCGCAACTGCACAGGTGATTTTGGGCGAAGACCCGGGACCAGCAGTACTGCACTTCGCCCAAGGCATTGAACCCGTCCACCTGGGCGAGAATCTGCTCAAGCAGAGTGGACCCGCTTCGACTGCAGCCTGCTATAAACAGAACTTTTATTAAATTGGGCCGATGCTTACTTCCCATGCCTTCTCCTTAGCAGCGCGAGGTTGTTCCCAACGCGATGACTTCCTTGCCCAAATGTCGGCACAACGCCGCGCTCTGGTGAAAGCCCACGGCCGCCGGCAGCGGCAGGACGTGGCTTGCGATGACCCCTTGCACGGGGCGTTTTCTCCTCTGGTGCGGGTCTCTTCGGCAAACGGGCCGCACATCGTTTGGCGAATGTCTTGGGTTGGGCACGGTTGCCACGTGGGATTCTCTCAGTCCACGTATCCCAGGTTCCGGAGCCGTGCGGTCAACCTGGCCTCGTCCTCCGGCGTGTAAGCCTGGTCGCCCGACGACGGCTGAAGCGTCGCGTCCCATTCGTTCAGGGCGGCGCTCAGGTTGCTTACGAATGGGGCCGAGGCGGGTCTGGAGGCCAGATCGTGTTGCTCCTCGGGATCGCCGGCGCCCCACGCGAAGAGTTCGGTCTTGCCCGATTTCGGAAAGCGGATGAGTTTGTAGGTGCCCGAGATGGCCGCCTGGCGTTCAGGGCCGAACAGGAGAGAATCGGCGAACACCACTCGCCCGTCATGCTCACCGGGCGCGGCACCAGAGAGATGCCCGACGAGAGAGCGCCCTCCAAAATGCCCGCAGGCCCTGTCCAGGCCGAGCAGGTCCACCAAGGTCGGCGTCACGTCCACGAGACTCACAAGCGACCCCACGCGGTCAGCCTTCAACCCCCCTTCCGGCCAATGGAAGATGAGCGGCACGGACACGAGTTCATTGAAGAGCGTATGACCGTGGTCGCAGCCACGGGTATGGTAGAGCGGATCCATTGGATAGTTGCCATGTTCCCAGAACTCTTCTCCGTGGTCGCTGAAAAAGACGGTCAGCCGCGAGCGCGCCCGGTGTGCCAGGCGCCAACCGTCCAGCAGTTTGCCCAAGCAGGAGTCGACGTATCGCGCCGCGCTTGCGTAGAGCCGGCGTACGTAGCGCTTGTCCGCGTCACTCAATCGGTCGCGAGGGTAAGCCTGCGGCATCAGGTGGGCGGGCCGCGTTCGGTTTCCCGCCTCCGGTCGTGGCCGCCAATGCAAAGGGGGATAGTAGGGCGTATGCATGTCCATGAAGTTGATCCAAAGGAACAAGGGCCGATCTTGCGGGGACTTCCCCGCGGCCCGTAGGGCGGCAGAAACGAGGGATTGCCCGTTCTGCATGACGCTCCGTTCCGGCAATCGCGAGGAAAGAAGCCATCGCATTTTGCTGAAGATGTGGGCGGCGTACCGGCACCCCCCAGCGGCCATGAGGGCCCGTTTTTCCTTCCGCAGCCTTCCCCCTTCATCGGCAACGTACGCCCACCATACGTCAAAGGCTCTCGTGAAGCCCATTTCCGGACCCAAGTACCCTACGTTTCCCTGGATGCAGACGGTCTGGTACCTTGCGTCCTGAAGTACCTGGGGCAAGAAGGCTACCGAACGCGGCAGGGGCGATCGCCTGGGCCTGGCACCGCGCCGGGGGGTGTTCTCCAGGCATCCGTGCTCGCGCGGCCAAAGCCCCGTGAGCACGGACCCGAAGGACGGCGCCGTCCAGGGGGAGGGCGCGAAACATGCGTCGAATCCCACCCCCTCTTCCAATAGACGCGTGGCCGTTGGCATCAGGTCCTCGCCGTAAGGGGCCATCGCATCTCGGCGCATCGTATCCACCGATACGAACAGGATATCTGGAAAGTTACGAAATTGCATCGGCTTCCCCCCCTGGTTTTCTTCGCTTTCGGAAGCGAGCCGCGACGTACCTTAAGGCGTTTCGGCGCTCCTCCCGTTTCAGGCACAAGTATCCACCGATGACGGCCGCCACGAGGGTCATCAGGCCCGCGCGGATCACGAATCCCGACCATCCGCCTGTGTGGACAAGGTGGCCGATGGCCACGCAGGCCCCGGCCGTCAGCGAGAGCGCGACCAGCGGCGCCAGGAGCACCTCCCGGGCAAACGTCACCATCCCCGTGTTGGTTGCCCGGCAGGCATAGACGGTCTTGATGACCGTGACCACGAGGAACCCCGCGCTCATGGCCACGGCCGCGGCTATCGGATCGACGTACTTGGCACAAAGATACACGCCCCCGGCGCTGACCCCGCTACCGATGATGGAGACCAGGGAAAGGGCCCGTACCCGGCGTGTGGCGATGAGAACTTGGCCGGACCCCATCAACCCCCCGACGAACACCCGGCCGGCCGCAGCGATGACGAGGAACGTCGCGGTGGAGATGAACGTCTCGCCCGATACGTATTCGGGGCCCATCCAGTTGGCGATGAACTCCTCGCCCCAGAACAGGAATCCCAGAAAGAACGTCCCTCCGAAGATGAGCCCGAAACGGCTGGCGCGGAGCAGGACCGACTGGACGCGCCACGACTCGTTCATCGCATCCCCCGCGATGGCCACGGGGATCAGCGTAAACGAGACGCCCTGCATCGCGGCCTGCGCGTAGGTAATCAGGCTCAGGGCGATGCCGTAATACGTTGCCGCCAGCGGACCGTATATCACGCCGATGATGACGAGGTCGATGTTCGTCAGGAACAGGACGGCGACGCGGATCAGGAACATCCAGACCCCGTAGCCGAAGAGCTCCTTGCCGGCGGATCGACTGACAAGATGCGGGCGAATTAAGAGCCCGGGTATTTCGCGGTGGGCCAGCCAGAGTTTGACCAACTGACCGAGGAAATTGACCAGGAACGTGACCACCGCGACGGCGATCAGGCCCATGCCTGACGAAAGACACCACACCAGCATGCCGGCTTTGATTGGAGTGAAGATGATTTTCACACCATTGGTCATGTGGAAACTCTGGCAGGCGACCAGGATGCCGCTGAACATTTCGAAGAAGACCGTTAGCGACACACTCGCCCCCACGATGAGCAGGGCAACCTGGATGCGCCAGATGTCGAGCCCCTCTGTCGGCACGAACTTCGGGTACACCCACGCCAGCCCGGCGCTCGCAAGAATTCCGAGGCCGGCAGCCACGGCAAGCACACACGCCGCCGTGGACACGATCTCGTTGATCCGCGCCGATCGTTTCTGCGCCCGGTAGCGGGCCACGTACTGGAGAACGCCCTGGTACACGCCCAGATCCAGCAGGCGGAAGTACATAGTCACCGCCACGATCATCGTCCACGTGCCGTAACGCTTGTCGCCCAGCGTGTGCACCAGGTAAGGGGAAAGGAAGAACGCGACGACGATGGACACCAGGTAGCCGGCCCAATTGCTCAACACGTTTCGGACGATGGTTCGCAGCACGTTTTTCTCTCTACATGCCCCGCACGGGTCGTCGGCTTGGTGCGAGTCTATCGAGGTAACGCTTGATGTCGTCTGCCACGTGCCGGCCGGCTATGGCCGGTGGCCGGTGCGCGCGCACCCATTCGACGTGCTTCGGCAGATCATCGAGGCGCCGGCACCAGCAGATCCCGAATTCCTTCTCGCACGCCGCAAGGAAGTCGGACTGATGGTCGCCGGACAGCGACGTGTTGGCCACCGCGACGAAGGCCGCCCCGCGAGTCAGGAGTTCCCGGACGGTTCCCGTTCCACCGTGGCAGATCACCACGTCGGCCTTGTCATACCAGGGTTGCAGCGTGGGCTCGTAACGGAAGTACTCGCAATGTCGCGGCTGGTAATCGCCGCTCCCGATCTGGCAGACCACGCGACCGTCCAGGCGGCCCTTGCCCTGGAGTTCATCGACGGTTTGGATCAGTGCGTCGAAACCGCACGTTCCGACGGTCACCAGAATCATAGGACGTTCCCCTGATAGCGGACGCCCGGATGTCCTTTCGCCAACGCGGGCCATTGGACGTACATGCGGTCCGCAAGCCGCAGCCGCGCGACCATCCAGCCGGTTCGCGACAGTTCCGTAACCCGGGTCAGGCTTTCGACGAAGATCGTCTTGGCGCCCGCGAGACGGCCCATCAGAAACAGTGGGATGGCCAGGCACGTTCCGACGCACAGGATCACGTGGGGCCTGAGCCGCTGGATCTGCCGCGCCGCATGCCAGAAACTGCGCGGGACGGCTGTGACCTTCTGCCCGACCGTCATGAGACCGGAACTGGACGGCAGGGGGACCACGTGGAGTTCGCGGTTCGGCATGTGGTGTTGCACCGCGGGCATATCCTCCGGCGCGGTCACAAAGAGGTACTCGTAACCGGGACCCAGTCGCTCGACGATTGACCGCGCTTGCCAGAGCATGCCGCCCGACATGAGCGGTATCATGATCCGAAGTTTCGTGTTGGTGTCGGGGTCGGTCATGGGCCTTTGGGTCCGGGCGGGCGGCCTGCGTCTTGGCAAGGGGCGGACCGCCGCCGTATGCCTTGTTCATGCGGCGTTCTGCTTCTTCTTCCTTCGGCGGCGCCACCAGACGGCTCCGCCGCTTATCATGAGGGTTGCGAGCGCGATGGGCGCCACCGCCACGGCGACGTTTTTCCAGCCCTCGTCCCACCGCTGCCACGCGCGGCAGTAGGTCAGCCACCAGCCGGTGGTGGGGAGATAGTCGCTGCCGGATAGGGCCGAGGGGTCGCGCTTCCAGATGTCGTACAGGGCCCGGGCCGTCACGACCTGAACGTCCGGGTCGGCGACGAACTCCGCCACGAGGGCGTCGAGCGCCCCCTCCGCCCGCAGATTGGGCTTCCCCGAACGGACAAAACTGAAACTGTGCATCATGATGACGGCCGTGCGGACACCGTGCCCGTGCAGATCGCGGACGACCGCTCGGATCTCATCCGGGGAACTCGATTCGATGTCCAGGAACCGGAGCGACCGCCAACGGCCCAGGCTCGCCTGCACGTAGGCCGTCACGGGGACAACCAGCACGTCCTCCTGCACCGTGGGCGCGTTACAGGTCAACTCCGCGCCGCTCAGGCCGCTCGCCGGCCACGCGACGTTGTACGAGAAGTCCACCGGGATGCCGGACTCCCGGCAGGCCGTGAGGGTATCGGTGTTGGCCATGTAGCCCCCGGCCCGGTGAGCGACCGGGGCCTTGCCGCTCCACTTGTCGATGAGGCTCGCACCCGCCGCAAGAATCTCCGTCTGCTTCGGCAGGTCCGCGTGCTGCATATAGCCGACGCCGAACATCGGCTTGGGGTGTGTGTGAAGTTCCGCGTCGTGGCCGCGATCCGCGATGAGGCGGCATACGGCGGCCAGGGCGTCTTCGCCATGCGTGGGCACGCTGTAGACGTTGACGAAGAACGTCCCCTTGGCGCCGTGGGCGTCTAGGATGTCCATCATGCGCTCGATGCCGTGCGCGGGCGTGTGCCCGGCCACCTTTCCCCAGATATCGAGGTCCACGCTCTCCCCGGACGCCGTCCGTGTTTCCACGTCGACGGTAAAGAGCACGTAAATCGGCTCCGCCTTCGCCGCCCCGGCCAGCGCCATGACGGCCAGCACCGTGATGCCGCTAAGGCGGTGCCTTCGTGTGCGGTTACCCATCCGATTCCCCTATCAGGTTGCAGCAGATGGTCTCCACCTTCGCCGGCCACGCCTCGGACTTCATCGTTTGGCTGCGCTCGTATCGCGCGGACGGGTCGGACGACGTCGCCCGGTCCACGGCGCGAATCCAGCCCTCGACATCTTCAGGCGTATCCACGAGATCGCTCCACATCGCCATATCCGGCAGCGCGCTCGCAACGACCGGCAGCCCCGCCGCCAGGTACTCGCACAGTTTGATCGGGTTGGCTGCCTTCGTCAGTTCGCTGACCTTGAACGGCACGAGGCCCACGTCGAAGCACTTGCAGTAGGCCGGGAGGGCTTCGTAGGGCCTGCGGCCGAGGAAGTGCATGTTCGCGATGTCGCGGTAGGCCGCCAAGTTCACGTTCGAGTCCGCGTCGCCGAGGAGGACCAGGTGCCACTGCGGCCGGCGCTTCGCCACCTCGGCCAGCAGGTCCAGGTCGACCCAGTCGCGAATCAGGCCGAAGAAGCCGAGGATCGGATGCGGAATGTCCCGCATGTCCTCCGGCACGGGCAGGTTGTTCGTCACGGCCTTCGCGAAGTGTTCGTAGTCCACGCCGTGCGGGACCAGGATGGTGCGGCGGGTCAACCGGCTCTTGGCTTCCTGGAGGGGCTGGCCGACGGTGACCACGAGGTCTGCCCGCCGGCAGAGGTCCGCCTCGTCGCGGAGCACCTGCTCGCGGTCGTACCCGCTGAACGAGGCGAAATCATCCACGCAGTAGTACAGCACCTTCTCCGCCGGGAAGGCGTCCAGCAGGTACGCGATGTCCGGGGCGAAGGACCAGACCTGGAGCGGCCCGCGGCGGGCCGTCGCCAACGCCCGACGAATCTGCGCCACCAGCAGTCCCCGGTTCAGACGCCGCGCCGCCGACGACGAGGGCAGGGGGGCCACCAGCGGCGTCAGCGTGTACAGGTTCGGCCGCTCGCGCTTCAGCCCGCCGGCCACCTGGGCGAGTTTGCGGGCGGCGTAGGCCAGGTCCGACCCGCTCGCCGACGGCGTCCGCGAGGCATGGTAGTTGACCCACAGGACGACGTTCCGCTCGGCCAGCAGGTGCATCACGTGATGCTTGCTGGTCGGCGGGGCGTCGTACCCGCTCGCGAAGCACAGGATGGTGCGGTTTTCGATCATGGCCGGTAGCCCGAGGCGGCCGACGGCGCTTCGCCGGTCGTCGCCTCCTCCTTGCCGATGCCGAGTTTGTGCAGGCCGAGCAGGATCGGCAAGGCGGCTGCGGCGCCGATCGCGTTCAGCAGGACGTCTTCGACGGAACCAAAGCGGCCGGGCACGGCCGCCTGCGCCCATTCGAGCAGGCCGCCCAGCGCCGCGCTCGCTGCGGCCGCCAGGGCCAGGTCCCGAAACCGGCGCCGTCCCATCGCCCGCGAGACGAGCCACGCGAGCACGCCGTACGCCGGCACGTGCAGCGCGTTCTGGAGGTCCGGGTTGATGGCCGTATCCCACCCCGAAAGTGGGCCCGTGCCGGATGGCAGCAGGCTGACCGCCGCCAGCGCGGCTGCATAGCCGAGGGCGAGGATTGCTGCGCGCTTTCTGATTCGTCGGTTCACGAGGCGGCGGCCTCCGGGCGGGCGGACTCGGCCGCGGATGCCTGCGCCTCGCCGTCGTCACGGTCAGGTTCGGCCCCCGCTGCCCGCGCGGGACGGCCCGCCAGGTCCGTGCACAGATCGACGAGCGGCTTCAGCCGCGCCGACCACGTGTAGTCGCGTTCCACGCGGCGCCGGGCGGCCCGTTCGACGTCCTGTCGCCGGGCATCGTTTTGGAGGAGGTCGAGGATCTGGCGCTGCCACGCCTCCGGCGGCTGAGCCTCGATGACCTCCACGGCCGGTTCCACGTCCAACCCTTCGAGGGCGGCGGGCGACGCCACCACGGCCCGGCCCATCGCCATCGCCTCCAGCACCTTGTTCTGGATGCCTCGGGCCGTCAGCAGCGGGGCCACCGCCAGCGTGCTGCCGGCCAGGTACGGCCGGACGTCCGGCACGGCGCCGGTCACGTCGATGCCGGGCCGCTCGGCCAGCCGTCGGACGGCCGGGGCCGGATCGCGGCCGACGATCACGAACCGCAGGTCCGGCCGCTCGCGACGCAGGGCCGGCCAAATCGCTTCGGCGAACCAGCGCACGCCCTCGACGTTCGGGCGATAATCCATCGTGCCCGTGAAGACGAGCGTCGGCGGGGCGTCCGCCGGACGCGCCTGCGGCCGAAAGGTCTCCGTGTCCACGCCGTTGCCGACGGGCAGGACGCGGTCGCTCCCGGCGCCGAGGGCGTCGGCCTCGGCCCGGCTGACGAGGACGACGGCGTCGCAGTGGCGGAGGGCCTGCTGTTCCAGGCGCCGGACGCCCCGGGCCTCACGGCGGTAGAACCAGGACCGGGGCCATCGCGATGCTTCCGCGTACGCCGCCCACTTCGCGCTGTCGGCGTCCACGAGGTCGGCGACGCGGGCGCCCGCGGGCACCGTCAGGGCATACGGAAGCGAACTGGACGAGTAGGCCAGGACCACGTCGAACGGGCGGCGTGCGGCCTCGTGTTTGAGGAGTCGCCCGAGGCGTCGGCTGCGGAAGTACCCCTCGGTCACGCTGGCCCCGCGGAGGAGGCCGGCCGCGCCGCGGACGAGGCCGACGGCGCCCCCCGCCGAGGCCGTGACGACTCGCTCAGACCACGGCTCCAGTTCGCGGGCGGCGGCGCGGTCTTCGGGCGAATGGGCCAGGGCGGCGACGGTGACGCGAAATTGCTCGGCGAGGGCCTGGATCTCGTGCAGCGCGCGGACCCGCTCGCCCTTGTCGGGCGGATACGGCACGCGATGCGCGATGAACAGTAGCCGTTGCATGGTGCGTTCTCACCGGACGGTCCGGACCTGGTAGGCGGGGCGGGGTTCGAACCACGCGACCTCCCGGGTGTATTCCGGGCGCTCTGCCAACTGAGCTACCCGCCTACGTCTTCGAATACCGGTTCCCGCTGGACGGCGTCTCCGATCACGGCACCCACTTGGTGATGCGTGCGCCCGCCGGTCGTGTCAGCCACAGGGGCAGTTTCTGCCATACGCGGCCGGCCAGGGCGTACTTGCGATTGCTCGGCGTCAGGTTCGGCAGTTCCTCGGTGCCGCTGAGGTAGATCTGGTAGTGCAGCGGCGTGGGCTCGAACCCGTGATGCCGCTTGAAGTCGTACGGCCCATGGTTGTCGCGGCGGGTGCGGTTGAAGTCGAACGTTCGCAGCCCGCGCTGGACCGCCCACTCCATCAGCCGCAGGTACATCACGTTGTTGGCCTGCTTGGGCATTGCCTCCTCAAGGCATCCGGAGAAGTACGGCACGATTTCGTCGCGGAAGACGAAACTGACGACGCCGGCCACCGGCTCGCCCGCATCGCGAACCACGAGGCAGACGCAGTCGTCGCCGTAGTTCCGGCGCAGCGCATGGAAGAAGCGCCGCGAGTAGTTCGGCGACCCCAGGCGCCGGAGGGAGACGGTGTAGAGGTCGTAGACGGTGTCGAGCCAGTCGGGACCGATGGCGGCGGCGTCTTCGCCGAGGGTCTTGATGCCTTTCCGCGCCGCCGCCCGTGTCTTTCGGGGCAGGCCCGGGAGAATCTCTTCCTTCGTTTCCGGCAGTGCCTTGCGGAACGTGTCGTAGCGGTCGATCGTCGGCAGGTCCAGGCGGTTGGGCTCGCGGTGGCGGAGTTCCAGGTACTTGGCGCCGACGTCGTTCGCCAATGCCGCCGCGTTGTCAAAGAGCGCCCGGGTGACCTCGTCGGCGTCGGCGAGGATTCCCCCGTAGGTTGCGTACGGCACGGAGACGAGCACCCGTCCGACGAGGAGGCTCTTGACCTTGAGGAGCGGCAGCAGTCCGACCAGCCGCCCGTCCCGCCGGGCCGTCAGATGCGCGGCCTTGTGGCCGTAGGCCTCCGTCACGGCATCGCACCACGCCCGCAGATGGAACGGCGTGCCGCGGGGGTGGTGTCGAACGTAGTCATCCCATTCGGGCGGGGCGGATTCGTGCTCGACTCGAACGGGTTTGGCCCCCATCAGTCCAGCCTTTATCGGCTAAAGCCCAGGTGCGGCCGCGATTAGAAGAGCCGGTACAGGGGCCCGGGAATGTAGTGTCGTTGATGCGTCAAGACCAGCCCCACCGGCCGCACGTTGGCCGTATGCAGTTGCCGGATGGCGGCCTCGACCGATTCCCGCCGGGTCTTGTTCATCCGGACGACGAGCAGGGCGTCCTTGGCGGTGCGGCCGAGGATGCCGGCCGTCGAGTAACTGACGCTCTGCCGGTACCGCCGCTTGACTCCCGCCACGCGGATGGGCGGGGTGTCCAGCAGGACGTAGTCGTATTCCTTGCGCAGCGCGGTGACGAGATCCTCCAGTTCCGGCCGGCTCAAGAGTTCGCCGACTTCCGCCTGATCGACCACGCCGGCTGGCATTACGAACATATTATTGTATGTGGTGGCGTGGAGCGCCTGCTCCGGCGTGGCGTTTCCGCGGAGCACGTCGGCCACGCCGGGTGTCGGGGGGATGCCGACCAGGGCGTTAAAGTCGCTCTTTTGGAGGTCGCAGTCCACCACGACGGTTCGGCGGTCGGGCAGTTCGGCCAGGACGAACCCCAGGTTCAGGCACGTGATGGTCTTGCCCTCGGCGGCCTCGGCGCTGGTGACGAGGATGCAGAACCGGTGCTTCTCGTACTGGGCGAGAAGGTTGGTCCGGAGGGCCCGGTACTCTTCGGCCAACCGTCCGCCCCGGTCGCTGTGGGCCACCAGTTCCGGCGCATAGCCGTTCGTGTGAGGCCGCACGCGCTGCGGACGCGAAAGGGGCTCACCGGACCCGGCCGCGTCCGCCGGATCCTGGTCGGCATCGGACCGGCCGGGCGCGTCCGGACCGCCGGCCGCGGCACCGTCGGGGTGCTCGGACTCGTGCCGTTGCATGGCGTCGTATACGTTGCCCACGGGTTGCCCTTATTCGGTATCCGGACGCCCGCTGGGGGCCGGCTGCGCGATGCCGGCGTTCCAGCAGGTCATGTCGCGGAGGATTTCGGAAATCAGGTCCGTGTAAATACGATAGACGCCCTTGGCGTAGGCGGCGAGGAGGCTGTTGTCGCAGATGGTGTTGATGAGGCGCGGGATGCCGTCGCTCGCCTCGTGGATGGTGCGGATGGCCTCGGCCGTGAAGTCCGCCAGGCACCGGCCGTCCGACGCCACGTGCAGGCGGTGGGCGATGTAGGCGGTGGTGTCCTCGGCGGACAGGGGGCCCAGGTGGTAACTCAGGACGATCCGCTGCCGCAGCGCTTCCCACCGCGGTTCCAGGAGGAGGTCGCGCAGTTCGGGCTGGGCGATCAGGACGATTTGAAGCAGCCGCTGGCCCTGGCGCTCCCAGTTCCACATGAGGCGGAGTTCCTCCAGGGCGTTCGGCGTCAGGTCCTGGGCCTCGTCCAGGATCAGGGCGACGGTCCGGCCGCGCCGGTGGGCGCGCTCCAGGTGCTCCTCCAGGGCGTCGGCCAGGGACGAGACATCGTCGGCTTTGCCGACGGTCACCCCGCTGCGTGCGGCCACGGCGCGGAGCAGTTGTTTGCTGGAACGGGGCGGATGGCTGACAACGACGGTGGTGGCGCCGACGCCGAGCCGGCCGGCCAGCATGTTGCCGAGGAACGTCTTGCCGGCCCCGATCTCGCCGGTCACCAGGACCATCCCTTTCCGCTGTTCGATGGTGTACTGCATGTTGGCGAGCGCCTCGCGATGGACGTTGCTCTCGTAGAAGAAGCGGGCGTCGCAACTGATCGCGAACGGGTATTCATTCAGGTTGTAGAAGTCAAGGTACATCGCAGATCCTCAAGGGCCGCTGCCGATCTGCGCCCACAGCTCGGCCGTCCGCTCGCCGAGATAGGCCAGGGGGGCGGCCGTCCACTGGGCGTACTGGTCGGGGTACTGGAGCCAGAGCACGACGTTCAGACATCCGACGCCGATGGCGATCATCAGCAGGAGGAGGACGGTCATCTCGGTCGGCACCCGGAAGGCGCGCCACAGGCGTTTCTGCGGCGGCACGATTTCCCCGATCGTCCCGCACACCGGCACGCCGAACTGCCGCTCGGCGTCGTGGGGCGTCCAGACGGAGCGGTCGGTCAGGTTCGACAGAAAGACCAGCGCCACGCCGAACGCCAGCCCGCCCAGAAGGGCGAAGGCGAGCAGAAACGGGACGGTCGGCGAGGAGGGGCGGTGCTGTTTCTCGGCCAACTGGACCTGTTCCAGGCGGTTCCGGCGCTTGGCGACCTCGGCCGTCAGCGACATCTCGACGTCCCGCAGCCGCTGTTCCCAACTGTCCTTCTCGTTTCCCAACTCCTCCTGCCGCTTTGTGACGCGGAGCCATTCTTCGCGGATGGGGGCGTACTGTGCCAAGTGCTTCTCGTAGGTCTGAAGCCGGTTCTGGAGCCGCTCGATTTCGCGTTCGGCCATCTCGCATTCCGACTCGGCGGCGGCGAGGGCGACGGCCAGGTCCTCGCGGTCCTGTTGCGTACTGAAGATGCGCTGCGTGACGACCTCTTCGTCGGTTTCCTCGATCTCCTTCTCGATCTCGGCCACCTTCTCCTCGGCCGAGGCGATCTTCGCCTTCAGGGCTTGCACTTTCGGATGCTCATCCGTCATGCGGTGGACGATGCGGTAGTCCTGGAGGGTGTCTTTGTAGCCCTGCAGTTCCTGCTCGCGCGTCTCCAGTTCCTCCTTGAGGCGCGCCAGTTCGGGGTTCGGCCCCCGGACGACCTGGACCGGCTCGTCCGGCTCGGCCTTGGTCTTCTCGGCCATGGCCTTGAGCCGCTCCAGTTTCTGCTTGGCGATCTTGTGCTGGAGACGGAGGGTATCGATATCGCTGGCGATTTCGCGTGTGCGTTCTTCCAGTCCGCCCGGGCTCTCGGGCAACGCGCCCGCGTTCTCTTTTTCGAACTCGATGCGTTTCCGGATGGCCTCGGCCAGGCGTGTCTCCACCTCGTCGACACGCTCGCGGAGGAAGTCGCAACTCCGCTTCAGCCGGTTGACGATCTCCTCGCTGACCCGGTTGATGTAGTTGGTGACGAGGCGGTTGGGCACTTCCTCGGCGAGTTTCGGGTTCTCGTGTGTGAAACTGACCGAGACGAGGTCCACCTGGTCGGTCCGGACATCCCACTGCACCCGGGTCTTCTTGCCGAACTCCTCGACCATGGCCTGGAGCTGCTGCTGGCCCCGCGGCGTGAGCTCCCCGTCCACCTGCCGGGGCAGGCCCCGGTCCAACTCCAGGTCTTGCCGGATGACTTGCCGGACGGCGTCCCGGCCGGCCAACTCGTGCATCAGCACGGATTTGAACCCCTCGAACGAACTGTTCCGCTCGTTCAGCGTCGGTTCCTGGTGCCGCTCGAACTTCGCCGTGCCCGTGTACTCTTTCTCAAAGAAACTCAAGGACGGGATCGCGAACAGGGCAACGATGGCGAACAGCGACGTGCCCAGCGCAAAAAGCACCCGGTGCCGGAACGCCGTCCGGAGGACGTCCCGCGGGGTGAGTTTCCGCTTCGCGGGTTCGTTTGTATCGGCCATGGCCAATCGCCTCGTTCGCTTACGGCAGGCCGGTCGCGTAACGGGCCGCACTGGCCGGCAACTGGACGGCCGACGCCGCGGGACGAATCGG
>Ga0272441_10007341_pt1 | contig 17962 bp, 14 predicted proteins | sample SSMProp6N_FD_193582 | JGI IMG/M metagenome (GOLD analysis project Ga0272441, IMG submission 193582) | Marine sediment archaeal communities from Little Sippewissett salt marsh, Falmouth, MA, United States - SSM-Prop-6N | ecosystem: Environmental > Aquatic > Marine > Wetlands > Sediment ... | reverse complement strand
CGGATCGCTTCATGGAGAACGTGTCGGTCAATCGAGGCAGCGACGTTCGAGTCTTCACGACACTCGCGGAAGCCATGGACTGGCTGGCCGAGTGACGGGCCGCAGGAGATCTGCACTCCCAAGAGCGCCCGGCAGCTCAGACCCGCGGCAACGCACTGCCTGTCTCGAGAGTTTTCGCGCGGGTGATCCGCCGGGCAAACATAGCTCGTGCAGCTGACCGAAACGCGGCGCGAATGCAGAGATACGTGGGAGGCCGTCATTGCTGGTGTAGCGACCCGAAGAAGTGACGACGGCGGACGCGGATCCGCCGGAAAGGAAGCCATGAAGAAGTGGCCGGGCATCTTGGCGATGGTCCTTGTTGTGGTCCCGCTGCTGCTTCCCGTGACCGGGGCGGCGGCCACGGTGCAGACCCCGTTTGCGCGGGGATTTAATCTGGGCGGGTGGTTCCAGGGCGCATCGGCGCAGGACATCACCAACTTCAACACCATCACCGATCTGGAGAACATGGTGGCCCTGGGCGCCGATCACGTGCGGGTGCCGATCGACCTGCGCAACATGTCCGGGGACGGCCCCTCTTACACGATCGATCCCATCCTGTTCATGTACCTCGATCGGCTGGTGGATTGGTGCGAGGCGCTGGGGCTGTATGTGATTCTGGACAATCACACGTTGCTGTCCCTGGACGCGGATCCGGAGAGCGAAGCGCGCACGGTCACGGTGTGGCGGCAGATGGCCGCGCACTTCGCGGATCGATCGGAACTCGTGCTCTACGAGATCCTCAACGAGCCGATCGGCATGCCGACCTGGGAATGGGGACGGATCCAGCAGAAGGCGATCGACGCCATTCGAGCGGTCGATACGACACACACCATCATCGTCAGCCCCGCCGAAATGGGCAGCTACGACGAGCTGCGCGAGCTTCCCTGGTACGATGACGACAACCTCATCTACACCTTCCATTTCTACGATCCCTTCCTGTTCACCCATCAGGGCACGTACTGGACCGACCCGTCGATGGAGACCCTCAGCGGCGTTCCCTATCCCTACAGCGCCTCCCGCATGCCGTCGATGCCGCGGAGCTTCTCCGGCACGTGGCTGGCGCAGCAGTGGGACTGGTATGCCGACGCGGGCACGGCCGCATCGTTGGCGGACCGAATGAGCGTTCCCGTTCGATTCGGCACGCAACGACGGGCCCTCATCTACTGCGGCGAGTTCGGCGTGTGGGCTCCGGCCGCCGCGCACGCGGACGTCGTCCGCTGGTATGCGGACGTCCGCGCGCTGCTCGACGCGGACGGGATTGGCTGGGCGATGCTGGATGACACGGGGCCTTTCGGCATCTACGAGCAAGACTCAAACCAAGTCTTCCCCGACGACCTAGATCTGGAGATCGTGCGGGCGCTGGGACTCAACGTCCCCGCACCGCCGGCCATCGAGCCGGAAACCACGGCCTGGGTGATCTACGACGATCTGGTCAGCGGATATCTGTTCGACGGGGGGCACGGCGGCACGCTCGACCTCTACGACCGCAGCGATCCGGCCGAAGGCGCATACTGCGTTCGCTGGACCAACGCGTCGCGATACAGCGTTGTCTCCTGGCGGCTCAGCGCACCGCGCGACCTCTCACTTCTGGCGGCCGAAGGCTGGCGCCTCCGCTTCTGGGTCAAGAGCGATACGCTGGGAATGAGCTTCGACCTGCGCTTCCTCGACACGGACACCGGCGGGCAGGACCACCCCTGGCGCATGGCGAAGACGATTGACAGCAGCCTCGTGCCCATGGATGGTGCGTGGCACCAGATCGAGTTCGCGTTGCGCGACATGCTCGACGTCGGTGCGTTCGACGACGGTACGTGGTACGGCTCCGAGGGCACGTTCGACTGGTCGCGGATCGAGCGGTTCGAGATTGCCGCCGAGCAGCAGTCCCTGAGCGGCAAGAACCTGTGGCTCGACGGCATCGAGATCGTCGCACCGGCAGCCGTCGACGCGAGCGACGACACTGCGGACACCGGCGCAGCCTCCTCGGCCAATCTGCTGGCCAACGGCGACTTCTCCGACGGCATGGCCAACTGGGACAGCTACGTCCACGCGTCCGGCGGAGTGGACGCGCAGTTCATCGTCTACGGCGGTGCGCTCCATGCGTACATCCTCGGGGTGGGCGCAGAGGCGTGGTACATCCAGCTCATCCAGCATGGGATCCCGTTGGAAAGCGGGAAGACCTACGCCGTCGAACTCACTGCCTCCGCGGACAGTGCGCGCACGATCCACGTCGGCCTGACGCGTGACAGCGGCGACTACGGCAGCTACGCGACGGAGACGATCGCGCTCACGACACAGCCGACGACATACCGTTTCACCTTCACGATGACGGCGGCCGACCCCGCCGCCCGTTTCGTCGTCGAAATGGGGACATCGGATGTAAACGTGAAGTTGGCGAACCTCTCGGTCTCAGAGCAGTAGCGTGAAGAGGGCAGGTGTGAGGCGTGAGTGGTCAGGTGTGAGGAAGGCACTCCCTCTCTGAATGGTGGCTCAGTACCGCTGGACGAAAGCGAAGCGTTTGAACGAATGTCTCTCAGACTGTAGGATGGCACGCAAGGATACGCATGTCAATATACGGAAGTAGGAGAGACGATAACAGCCGGTAGAATGGGGTGGTGTGCCGGACGAGGCCACGATGCTATTGTGCACGGGCGCACGCTAATCATTGTTGGGCTCAGAGAAGGAGGAAGAACGATGACTGAACGCGTGTGTTTCGTGATCATGCCGTACGGTGGCGGGGATGAGAATCGCCGGAAGCACTACCTTGGTGTCTACCAGAGCATCATAAAGCCAGCTGCAGCGGCCGCAGGCTTCGCGACGAAAAGATCGGATATCGCGGGCCAACCCGGGAGCATTACCAAAGATATCATCGAGGATCTCGCTAGAGCAGAGGTAGTGATTGCAGACCTGTCGGAAGGCAATCCCAACGTCCTATTTGAGCTGGGCATCCGACACGCCCTGCGGAAGAGCGGCACGATCCACATCGTCAACAAGCAGGAGCACATCCCTTTCGATGTTCGGCAGTACCGCGCGGTTGAGTATAGCGTAGACCTCTCCGAGCTCGGAACATCAGTTGCGGAGATTGCATCTGCAATAGGCAAGCGCTTGGAGCAACCCGCGCGTTCCGACAACCCGGTTCATGACACCCTTCCCGAACTGCCGATGAACGTGTTAGCGCAAGGCTCGGAGGACCAATCCGAGAACATCAAGAGACTGCAAGAAAGACTGGAAGCGCTGAGCACAGAGAACGATCAACTCAAGGGAGCACTCGGTGATCTTGAGGCCGATCCCTTGGCGCAATCGGAACGCGATCTTGATGCGCTCTTCGATGAGGCTGACGGGATCATGCAGACGACTGGCGAAAACGTACTCCTTCACCTGAACAACGCGCTTCAACAGGGCGGAAAGGACGCTCTAGTCGCGAAGCTCAGGGAGGTCATCAAGAGCCCCTATCTGACCGAGAGTGATCTCGCTGCTATCAACAACCTGTGTGCTGAGTTGGACTTGGACGCACACAGATTGGCAGTTCTGAATGAAGCCAGGAGACGCTTTCCTGAGTCCAAGATATTCCTGAAACACTATACTCAAGTGCTACTTCTTTCACCATCACCAGACAGGAAGGCTCAAGGCCAACGGGTAAGCGAGGAGTTCTTTGGGGTCGAGAAGACGGATGACGGGATTTCCGTGGGGCATCCGGAACGAATTACTGAGGTGGACGAGTTGTTCCCTCTCTTCGACCACTATGTTCGCATTGATAGGCCATTGTGGGCTCTGGAACTCATCACCGCCGCCGAGCCCGTTGTTGGCGCAGTTCCACTCCTTCTTCGGAACAAGGCCCGGGCCTTGGCCAAGCTCCGGAGATTCGATGAGGCGGAGGGGGTCTTCAAGGAAGCCATCTCTCAGAGCCCGGACGATGATACACTGTTCGCATTCTACAGCGACTTCTTGGATGACTCTGGTCGATATGAGGAAGCGTACGAACAGATAGAACACGCCCTGTCCTTGGATCCACAGGATGGAACGCGCTACATCAACGTCGCCATCCAGATTCTCAACCGTGGTTACTGCAGGGCTGAAGGGGGCAACATCAGGCAGATCGCGCCTCGCAAGGCGCGGATGAAGGCAGCAGCTCCCTTCTTGATTGGTGCTGTGCAAAAAGCAAGCACGAACAACCGGCTGCAGGATGTCATCAGCATATTTGTGCGAGAACACATGATAGAGGAGGCGCAAGCACTTGCCAGGGGCGAGACGCCCAAGGGGGACTTCGACTACGCATCCTTCGATCGAATCACTGGAACCAACGTTGACTCCCACGACTCCAGAGCCCAACAAGAGGATCCAGGCGACGCTTGACAGCGCGCCTGATCCAGTCGTTAGCGAGACAAGATGACGAACTCTAACCCGCAGGCCGCATGGCGAGACTTTGAGCGCGAAGTCGCATCGATCTTTCGCGCTCTCGGGGCCGAGGTTCGACACGATGTTGCGGTCGCTGGCAACCAGATTGACGTCATTGCCCGTGAGAAAACTGCCTCCGGCCGCCCAGTTACGACAATCATCGAGTGCAAGGCCTACCAACGTCCAGTTGGCATCGCGGTGGTGAATGCACTGTCGGGCCTCTTTCACCTCCTCAAGGCGCGCGGCGAAGCCGACGCAGCAATCCTTGTCTCGTTGTCGGGGTTCACGCGCGAAGCGCGCGCGTCGGCGGATGCCCATGGCGTAGAGCTTCTGGAGATCTCAGACCTGCGGCAGCGGGTTAGCGGCCGTACGGCTGAGGTCGAAGCTGCTGCCCGCGAAGTTCAGGCACAGGATGAGCTCGAGGAGGGCGCCACAGGAAGGCCGCCCCGAATCTTCGTCGCAATGCCCTTTGACCGAGAGTTCAATGACGTTTACCTGCTCGGAATCCGCGACGTCGCCGAACGGCTCGGCTACGTAGTAGAGCGGGCCGACGAAATCGAGCACAACGGCTACATCGTCGACGCCATCATAGATCGTCTGCGCGCGTGCGACGTGCTCGTCGCGGACACGAGTTCGCGAAATCCAAATGTTTTCTACGAGATCGGGTACGGCCACGCACTGAGCACGCCAACAGTCCTGATCAGCCGCGAGGGAGAAGACCTCCCGTTTGATGTGAGTGCAGTCAATCATATTGTCTACGGGAGCATCGTGGATCTTCGCGAGAGACTCGAACGTCGCCTTCGGTCAATGCTCGATGGAGGAACCAGTGGTGCTCGCTAACAAGGCGATGCAGACGGACGGCCGCTCCGCGGCCGCCGCTGATCGCCGAGGCGTTAGGCCCACGGACGAAAAATGACAACTCTTGATAGCGCATTGCGGCAGTTTGAGGCTACAGAGGCGAATCTCGTAAAGCTGGAGAATCTCTGGACGCAAATCGAACAACTTCTACCGAGTAGCCCTGCTTTTGGTGGTCCGCCAGAGTACGAAAAACTCTGCCTCGCCTTTCGCCGAGTCCTCCCCGGCTTACCCGCCATCGACGGATTTCGGATCACGGACTGTCTTCACGACTATGATGAGGCGGGTCAGATGCACTTCGACGCGGCTGAAATCGGCGAGATAGAAGCCCAAGTGTCAGTCCGCAGCGAATTGGAGAGGCAAGGCCAGGAGTTGCGAGAATACCGCTCCCGGCTACAGGCCAAACGCCGTGAACTTGTGCGCAGCCGACTCGTCAAATTAATAGATGAAACTGATGAGGTTCTCGCTGGGCTCAAGTCGGAGGTTGAAGGGCAGGTGATCAACGCTACGGTTACCGCTCCAGGGTGGGAACGCCTTAAGGGCGCAGTCAGCGAAATCGATTCACTTATCGGTGCTGGATCTCGACCAACGCGATGGAGCGATCTGCAGCGACACCTCTCCTTTGGAATGGTTGGAGACCTCTCAGACATCCTTGGCCTTGATTGGCCTGTTGTGAAGAAATCCCTCACTGCGCAACTGTACGGGCAACACGACCCTGTTCCTGTCACGGCTGAAGACCTGGGTGAGATTGTTGCAGCTAAGCCCACAGGTCCGGTGACCACCCGGCTCGACTGGCAAATGTTGACCGACGAAGACTTTGAGCACTTGGTCTTTCTGTTGATTTCCGAAGCTTCAGGGTACGAGAATCCTGAGTGGTTGCAGAAGACTCACGCTCCAGACCGCGGACGCGACCTTTCCGTTGTCCGTGTGGAGCAGGACCCTCTCGGGAGCGTTCGACGGTACAGGACAATTATTCAGTGTAAGCACTGGCTATCCCGAAGCGTCGGACAAGGCGATGTGGCCGATGCACGAAGCCAGATGGAGTTGTGGCAGCCACCACGAGTTGATGTCTTAGTGATTGCAACCACGGGCAGATTCACAGCCGACGCCATCTCGCTCGTTGAGCAACACAATCAATCGGATCGAGCACTCAACATTGCCATGTGGCCCGACAGTCACCTAGAGAGGTTGCTCGCAGCGAGGCCACATCTCATTGGCCAGTTTCGGCTGAGGCAAGGGACATGATAAAGCCTAACAAGGGCATCCAAGCGGACCCTCGTACCTCGGTCCGTTGATGCCCGGCGTTATCTCGGAGGACCGGTTCGACGCACATGAATGACGACGTTTACGTCCAGCGGATCTGTGTAAAAGCCAAGCCAGCAGCGGACCACCCGGACTACTACGACTGGCAGACCGCATCTATTTGCATGTTCGTACCTGAGAACGACAAGTCCCTCGCTGTCGAGAAGGCACGCCAGGAGTTGGTCAAACGTCACTGGGAGTTCCTCGAGTATGAAGACAAATCGACCCTCATCGAAGCCAGGGTGAAGGCCATGGGGGGAGAGGTCTGGGACGCCTTCATGGAGGCGCGCCGCGGCCATCTCTTCTTCAGGGTCTTCTCTCACCACTTTGGCGCTGGAGACATGGAGTTCCGTCCTATTCTCCCCGCTAGGATCACTGAGGCTTTCATGGACCAAGTGATTGAGGATGCCGGAGGGCGTCGCCTGCGGGAAGAGGAGAAAAGAGCGGGGATCCGCAACGCTGATTACCTGCTAGGGGACTTCATCTTCGAACTAAAGGACCTCCAAGAGGAGGGTTTGCAGAAGGGAGAACACCAGAAACGCCTCGCAGACCTTTTCCGGCGCTACTTCCCAGGCCAGACTGAGGTCGTTCTCGACCCGTCCGTTCTCTCGAAGTCCGACTACCTGAAGTACCTGGATATCATCGGGAAGCCCATCAAGACCCACATCAAGTCCGCCTCAAAACAGGTCAAGGCCACGAGGGAACTGCTCGGGCGAGATGAGCTAGGCGGTGGCGTCATCTTGCTGAACACAGGCTTTGGGAATTTCCCTCATGAGACATTCGCAAGCCAAGTCGAACGCTATGCCACAAAAGACTCAAGTCAGTTCAGTGCAATCGTCTCGATAAGCGTCTGGGCTCATACCAACGGCTTTGATTCATACGTCTTCTATAGGTTCTCTCCCGAGCGTCCAAAGCAACAGGAGGTAGTCGCCATACAGAAGGCCTTTCAGCAACGCTTTGAGCAGCTGATGACAGACACGATCACCGGGGTCCTGCCCCAGACTGCAGAGGTGGCCGGACCGCCTCGTCCCGTTGCTTTTGAGAACAGTGGCATAGATTTCGCGTGGATCCCTCCCCGGGTTCCCCTGCCGTGGGAACGGGAAGAAACAGGAGAAAGATAACAACAGCGTGCTGGCTGACGCCATGCCCCGCCGCTCGTTCCTCGCTCTGGGGCACGGCGCAGCAGACGCTCGCGTTAGGTCGTGCCAAGACCAAGAGCGAATGGAGACATAGACGATGGCCAACAAACCGCAGTCCGAAGTAGCGCCCCCAAAACAGCGGGCAGATCGGGCGACCGAGGGGATGCCGCTCATATTCATTAGCCACGACAGCCGGGATGCCGAGCTCGCAAGAGCATTCAGTCATTGGGGGCCGACCTTGCTTTGTGCATCGAGACTCAGAGCTGAAGAAACACGGCACCTCGCTTGCCCCAGAATCTGCCGTCGATGTGTTCCTCGGGGCGAGCCAGCGAGCCAAGGTGACCAAGGTCCACTCGTGTGGCTGGGTGTTCACGGAATAGGAGGGTGCTTTGAAAGCGAAGCTGAATGTCGCCGGGGTCACATCTTGATTCTTAGGGTTCTGGCACGGTGAACGCTTGAACTCAAGACGTATCTGCCGAGCAAGCTTCGCTGAACCCTGTTGTCTAGTATCGGAATCCAGGCGCGCTTCAGATTTCCCATGCATGATCCGCGATTGGTGATCGAGCACACATGATCGAGCTGAGTTCGCATGAGTTTGGGAGCGTCTCTTCGCTGTTTGACGGCATCGAGCACAACGTTGCCCTCGTTCACTCTGTGATCGAGGGGAACAGCCCGGGCAGGGTCTTCGTCGACCGCCGGGAGTCCCCGTCGAGCGCCTACCTGATTCACGAAGGTGCCTTCCACTACGTGGCGGGTGATCCATCCAATGGTGAGTTCAACGACGCAATGATTGCGTATCTCTTCGACGAGGTGCTGTCCGGCCCGGAGGCGCAGGAACTGGTGCTGTTCGCGTTCTCCGAGGCATGGAGGCAAGCTCTGGATGCACTGTTGAGTCCTCGCGGCGCGAAGCGGATTCGCCGCAAGACGTTTGCTTTTCATCCGACACGCTTCCACGCCCATGACGGCTGGCGCGAGAGTCTGCCGGACGGCGTCTGCGTACAGTGTATTGACGAGCGTCTGGCGAACCGAAACCCCGACTACACGCCGCTCCTCGATCCGCGGACCCAGCGGTTCGGCGCCTGCGTGGCGGTGGGTGACGACATCGCCAGTGCCTGCACCGCCGTTGCGGTCGGCGGTGGCGAGGTCGAGATCGACATACACACGAACGAGACGCACCGGAGGCAAGGTCATGCCCTCCGTGCCGCGTGCGCGTTCATCGAGCAGGCTCAGGCGCGAGGCCTACGGCCGAACTGGTCCTGTTGGCCGGAACGTGATGCGTCGTGCGCCCTGGCCGGGAAGCTCGGATTCGAAGACGGGCCGGATGTCCCCGCCCACTTCTGGATGACGGGCATGTGAGGCGGCGATTGCCTCGCGGCCCAGTGGTGGATACCCTCTGGACTTGATCATGTACTCCTAACGCGGTTTCATGAGCGGCATTCACGTGCCGCGAGTTCATCCGAATGCGCGACGAACTGAGACCATCGAGGTTCTCGATGTTCCAGCCGGTGCAGCAACCAAGACCGTACGACTTGTGAGGAGACATGACCAACCTATTCAGCCATCTTGAGACGATTAACCAGCGGCCCGAACCGTTTGCGTGCGATACGGCGGCGGATCTGTGGACGGACGAGCACATCTCGAAACGGATGCTGGCCTACCACCTCGACCCGGACATCGACGTGTCCTCGCGTCGCGCCGAGTTTATCGATCGCGCGGTGATGTGGATCGGTTCGCGCTTCAATGTGGGATCGAGGACGCGGATTGCCGACTTCGGCTGCGGGCCGGGGCTGTATGCCCACCGGCTGGCGAAGCTCGGCGCGTGCGTGACGGGGATCGATTTCTCCCAACGCTCCATCGAGCACGCACGCGCTGCCGCGGTGAAGGACGGCTTGTCCGTCGACTACATCAACGAGGACTACCTGGCATTCGAGACAGACGAGCACTTCGATCTGATTCTGATGATCTACTGTGACTTCTGCGCCCTCGGTCCCGCGCAACGCCGGACGATGCTCGAGAAGTTCCATGCGATGCTTGCGCCCGGTGGGGCCGTGTTGCTCGACGTCTACTCGTTGACGACGTTCGAGCAACGCAAGGAGGCTGCCTCCTACGCGGCGAATCTGGGCGCTGGCTTCTGGTCCGCGCGTCCCTACTACGGATTCCGCAACACGTTCACGTACGACAGGGAAAGGGTCGTGCTGGACAAGTACACGATTGTCGAAGCACAACGCACTCGGGCGATCTACAACTGGCTGCAATGCTTCTCTCCGGAAGCATTGCGGCGCGAGTTCGAGGACGCAGGGTTCCGGCATTTGGAGCTTCGTGGAGATGTCGCAGGTGCGGCATTTGACGAGACCGCGTCCGAGTTTGCGATGGTCGGCAGGAAATGACCATCATGGGTCAGGTGCAGCGGACGGGCGGGATGGGCGCGAGCGCATCACGAGAGAGGTGATTGGATGAGCCACCAGGCGCTGGACAATGTGTTCGATCAGATTGGGTATTGTGGGATCTGGTGCGGAAGTTGCGCTGTCGGCACAGGTGCGTTGGCAGAGATTGCGGGGCGTTATCGCGAACTGTGTGAGGCGCACGGACTGGGGGACTGGGGCGCCGAGAATTTCGACTACGACGAGTTCCTCCGGGGGCTCTCGTCGATCGCGGCACTTCCCGGGTGTCCCGGTTGCCGCCAAGGCGGGGGGCGGGCGGATTGCGAACTGAGAGCATGCGCAAGAGAACGAGGATTGGGGGGATGTGTCGCTTGCAGTGAGTTCGATGCGTGTCCGCACGGACCTGTGCTGCAACACATGCGCGGCGGCGCAGGGAGCGCCGGGCTTCTGGTCATCGATGGACCGCAAGACCGACCGCTGTCCGAGGGCCGACGGCGGCAGGAGCTTGCGAAACTGTGGTGGTGGCGTGCGCTTTACGGGGAGAAGCCCTAGACGAATCATGTGGCGGACGAGCGCGGTCCTGCCGCGTGCGCTATCCTAGAGCGGTGACCCATGAGCATCACATGCGAACCGATTGGCATCATTCACTCACCGTTTTCCGAACCGGCGGGGATTCCGATTCAGCCGGCGGCGGGAGCGGAGATTGAAGGGACGGTCGAGGTCTTTGAGCCGTTTCGCGACGGGCTGTCTGACCTCGACGGCTTCTCGCACATCGTACTTCTGTGCCATCTGCATCGAAGCGACGGATACCGGCTGCGCGTCGTGCCATATCTCGACACCGTCGAACGCGGACTGTTCGCCACGCGGGCACCGCGACGGCCGAACGCGATCGGGCTGTCTGTGGTTCGACTGGAGCGCATCGAGGACGGCGTCCTGCACATCCGCGGGGTGGACCTGATCGATGGCACGCCCCTGCTCGACATCAAGCCGTACGTTCCCCCGTTCGACGATCCGGAAGGTGTGCGAATCGGCTGGCTGGAGGCGTTCAAGACGCGCATCCCGGGACATCGATCTGACGAACGGTTCGCATGAATCGCACGCGCACCCTGACGAAGACGCGACGCGGTGCTCCGGCCGCTTCCTGGCACGCAGCATGCGCAGCCCCTTCGATTTGTGAGGTTTCGGATGTAGGATGACGCGAGGGCCGGAGGCTCTCAGGGTCGAGTGGCGTCCAAGCTTGGATCGGGGAGAGCGAAGCAGAAATGGCGTACCGCATCGAGACCACGCAGCGATCGACGCACATCTACGTCCAGTTCTTCGGCGATTGGCTCGAGGGAGAAGGCGAAACCATCCTTGGCGAGATCTTCGCGGCGGTGGCTGCGAGCGGCCACACCAGGGCGCTGGTCGACTACACCGCGGCGGGGCGGATGGAGTCCGGCACGTGGATGGACTTCGGCGAGGCCTCGTACGCGGCCTCGCTTCCGCGCGTCGGCGCGTACCGGTTCTCGGTGTTGTTCAAGCCCGAGGATGTCCGCCGCTTCACCTTCTGGGAAACCGTCGCCGTCAACCGTGGAGTTTCCATGCGTTGCTTCGATGACGAGGCCAGGGCGATTGCCTGGCTGGAGTAGTGCGTCGGTGGTGAGTCCAGGTCGTATCTCCTCGCGAATTCGCGGTTCGGCTGAAGGGCACGCTGTACAAAGACGGCACGCCATGTCTTGCTGTATCTGCGTATAGGACAATGCCCCTCGGTGTTGCCGATGCTTGCAGGACCTACAGGTATTGAATAGATCCGGCTTTTTTCCCTATACTGAGGAACCCAAACGATAGGGCGCACTCTCGCTGGCGCCGCGAACAGAGCGACGGTTCATGGTGAGACGTGTGTTGTTGGGGTTCGGATGGAGGCTCACATCAACACGGATCAGTCACATACGGATCATGATGCCTCATGCACTACTGCGACGCTACGGGCGCAAGTCCGCCGGACCGGCAAACTCATCGAAGTCCTCGCCGACGTCAACGCGACCAAAGACTGCGTGACCGATTGGTTCGCCTGTTCCAGTCTCCTCAGCCGTACCTGCGATCGACTCATCTCGCCGGGTGGATACCAGCTCGCCCGGATCACCGTGAATGACGCCGCCGTCGAGGGCGGGCATTTGGCGGAAGCGAGCGCGGGAGATCAAGACGTGCATCCGGTCGATGTCGACGAGTCTGAGAGCGAGCGTTCGACTGTCGTTTCGTTGGAGGTGGGAGACGCACGCTATGGGTCGCTGGCAGTACGTTCCTGCGCGGACGACGGTTTGAGTTCGAATGAATGTGCGCTGCTGTCCCAGATTGCGATCGGCCTAGCTCAGGCGCTGGATCATGTCAGCGCGGAGTCCACGCCCACCCTGCACAGCATTCGTGTGGAGGAGCGCCTCTTCGAGGAGTGTTTCGAGGGCGTTTCCGTCGGCATGATGTTCCTGAGAGGGCACAACGAACCGGTTCTGGTGAATCGGGCGTTCGCCGATTTCCTCGGGTACGATCAAACGTGGTTCGACGGGATGTCGCCTGTGGACGCCATCCGACAGATTACCCATCCGGAAGACCGAGAAAAGGAAATGCTTCTGTTGCACCAGCTGATGGAGCGGAAACAGTCGTCGTACACGTTCGAGAAGCGATTCGTTCGGGCGAACAAGAGCATTGCATTCGGATTGCAGACAACGACGTTCTTCTTCGATCCCCACGGAACGTTCCGTTTCGGCGTTGCGTCGATACAGGACATCACGGAGTTTCGGGACATGCGCCTGGAACTGAGATCCGCATACGAAGGAGCGATCGAGGGATTGGTTGCGGCGCTCGAGTCGCGCGATCCGTACACAGTCGGACATCAGGATCGTGTTGCGCAACTTGCCTGCGCGATTGCGGCACGGCTCGAACTCACCGAAAGCCAGACTGCCGGGCTGCGAGTGGCGAGCACGCTTCACGACATCGGCAAGATTGCCATTCCGGCGGAGATCTTGACCAAACCGTACGGGATGACCGATGCGGAATTCACGCTCGTACAGGATCATCCAAGAGTTGCGCACGAGATTCTGAAGGGAATCCGGTTCCCTTGGCCCGTGGCCGACATCGTTCTTCAGCATCATGAGCGAATGGACGGGTCGGGCTATCCGAAGGGGCTGCGCGGCGACGCGATCCTCCTCGAGGCGAGAATCATTGCGGTTGCCGATACGGTCGAGGCGCTTGCATCGCACCGCCCGTACCGGCCGGCAATGACGATCGAGCAAGCGCTGGGATACGTTGACGAGAAGCGCGGCGAGCTGTACGACGAACGTGTGGTTGACGCGTGTATGGCGGCCTTCGAGGACGGATTCGTCTTCCAAGAGGCGGCGCCCTTTCCGGACGGACGCAGACGCCTGGTCTGAGCCGGGAGTGCGTTTCTTGCGCACGTTGAGGGTATTGCAATACGTTCCCGGGATGTGAGCGCGGCGGAGCAGCCACCGGATGTTGCATGCAACGGCGGCTCAGGCCACGAAGTACCCTCTTGACACGGACGCCTCTGAACGTCATGACTGAGGTGCGAAGCGTTGCGAGTTGCGCGAGGGGCGATAGAATCGCGCCATCCGCCTTGCGGTCCGACGGAAAGCGCACGACCTTCGGGAAGTGGTGTCGTACAAGGGGCTCAACACGAGATCTCCGGGCGGGTGGAGAGCCATCGGCTCCGGCGTTTGCTCGGAAAGGAAGGACTGATGAGCATTCTCGAACCAATCCAGGATCGCCGCAGTGTGCGCACCTACACCAGCCGCCCCGTCAACGAACAGGTGGCGAACGAGCTGTTGGAGGCCGCGCGACTCGCGCCGTCAGGATCCAACGCACAGCCGTGGCGATTCATCGTCGTTCGGTCGGACGCGATGCGTCAGCAACTGGCAAGCGTCTGCCACGATCAGCAGTGGATGGCGGAAGCGCCCGTTCACATCGTTTGCGTTGCCGACGTACAGGCGCAGTTCAAGGAGTACCACGCACTGTCCGTCGACGAGTGCAGTCCCGAACCGGAGGTCAAGCGGGTCATCCGCTGTACCGCGATTGGCATCGAGCATCTCGTGCTGCAGGCACAGTCGCTGGGGCTGTCGACGTGCTGGGTCGCTTGGTTTGCTCAGGAGGACATCCGGCCGGTTCTCGGGATCCCCGAGGACAAGTTCATCGTTGCGGTCATCACGGTGGGGTACTCGGACGATCGGCCGGCTCCGCGACCGCGAAAGGGGCTGGCCGAGATCGTTCATTACGAGACGTGGAGCGAGAACTCGGACCGCGCCGGGTCGTGACGGTGATCGTGCACAAGGCGGCAGGACACGACGGAGAAAGCGGCGGCGGAACGAAGACTCCTGCCGTTGGCGAGAGCGTCTGACTGTGAGAAGGAGAACCGCATGACCAAGCAGGATCCGCTGGATCCCCAAGCAAAGTGGAGAGACCGATACCGGGCGGCCAGCATCGCGTGGGCGGGGATGGCCAACCTCAATCCATCCCGGGGACTGGCATGCACCAATCGGAACGGCATCTATCAGCTGCATGCCTGGGACGTAAAGACGGGAACGCTGCGGCAGCTCACCGACGTCGAGACGGGCGTGATCAACGGCACGCTGTCGGCGGACGGCGCGTTCGTGTACTACATGCACGATGACGGGGGCAACGAGATCGGGCACTTCGTGCGCGTGCCGTTCGAAGGAGGACCGCCGGAAGACCTCACCCCCGACCTGCCGCCGTACGGAGGGTTCGCCATTCACCAGAGCTTCGACGGGAACACGGTGGGCATGCAGGTGGCGGATCCGAGCGGGCAGATGCTCTACGTCTTCGCGCCGGGGGAGAGCCCCGGATTGATCCACAAAGGGCGAGAGATGTTCGTCGGCCCGTTCATCAGCCATGGCGGCGAGTTCGCGGTGATTGCCACGACGGAAGGCACGGGTACACCGGATCTCCGATTGATCGCCTTCGATCTCAAGACCGGGACGCGGAGGGCTGAGTTGTGGGACGGACCCGGGACGAGTCACGATGCCGGCTTGTTCTCTCCGCTGGCAGGCGACTTCCGTCTGCTGACGACGACCAACGTGTCGGGATACGCGCGGCCGATGATCTGGAATCCGCAAACGGGCGAGCGGCGCGACCTCCCCATCGGCGATCTGCGGGGGGAGGTTTCCCCCGTCGGCTGGTCTCGTGACGCTTCCCGCGTGTTGCTCAGTCATCTGCATCAGGCACAGCAGCGACTCTACGTGTACGACATGGACAGCGACACACTCGCGAGACTCGACCACCCCGAGGGCACGCTGCATGGGCGCTTCGGTGCATGCCCGTTCCGCGACGACGGGAGCATTGCGGTCACGTGGCAGGATGCGTCGCATCCGTCCTGCATGATTGCGCTGGACGGGACGACGGGCAAGCAGGTCGGCACGTTGCTCGCAGCGGGAGACGCGCCCGAGGGCAAACCGTGGCGCTCGATCTCGTTCGTGTCCGCCGGCGGGGACACGATCCAAGGATGGCTGGCCGTTCCCGACGGTGAGGGACCGTTCCCGACGATCTTGCATACGCATGGCGGGCCGTCCGCTGTGATGACAACGGCGTACGCCCCGGAAAGCCAGGCGTGGGTCGATGGCGGGTTCGCGTTTCTCACGATCAACTACCACGGCTCGACGACGTTCGGCAGAGCCTTCGAACGCTCGATCGATCGGCGCCTCGGCGACTTGGAGGCCGAGGACATGGCGGCGGCGTACCGCTGGCTGGTCGGCGAGGGGATCGCACAACCCGACGCCGTCTTCCTGACCGGAGGCTCGTACGGCGGCTACCTGACGTTGTTGGGGATGGGCCGCAACCCGGAGCTGTGGGCGGGCGGCATGGCGGTTGTTGCCATTGCGGATTGGGCGATCATGTACGAGGACGAGAGCGAGTTGCTGCGTGGCTACCAACGCGCGTTGTTCGGGGGCTCGCCGGAGGAGACGCCGGACCGGCACGCGAAGAGCTCGCCGATGACGTATGCGGACGACATCCAGGCTCCAATCTTCGTCATCCAGGGACGGAACGACACGCGCTGCCCCGCCCGGCAGATGAAGGAGTACGAGGCTCGGCTTCGGTCGCTGGGCAAAGAGATCGACGTGCATTGGTTCGATGCCGGGCACGGCTCCCGCGCGCAGGAACAGCAGATCGATCAGCAGGAGCGCAAGCTGCGATTCGCCCTGAACGTCTTGGCACGCAGGCAGGGCGGCTCATCCGGCTAGCCGCGGGCGACGCTCCGAGTATCCGACAAGCGAGACCGCGTCTCTGGAGGGTGAGGCGAGACGCGGTCGCAGGGTAGGGGGCGAGCGTGTGGGAACATTGCTTGTGCGTTCCCATTGGCTGCTCCGTATCTACCGCCGAACGCTCGTTCGGTTTCCTCGTCTCGTTCAGTCCGGCTGCTTCTCCATGGGATCCATCGCGTGGATGTCGATTGCGGCACGCTCGGAGCGGGCCGCGAGCACGCGGTCGAACGGGTACCAAAGCACGTGATAGGTCGCGTGTGCGATCATCGCAGCCAGCAGCCCGACGTGCGCGAACAGCCAGCCGAACACGAGAGCGGCGCCGAGGTTTAGCACGATCTCAGTGGCGAGGAACCACGCCGAGGACCGGCAGCCTGCCTGCCGGTAGCCGGGAATGTGTCCCAGCCCGAACAGAATCCCGGACAGAACGATGGCGAGCCAGACGCCGAGCGGGGTCACGCCGCCCCAGATGGCGGACAGCCCCCACAGGAGGAGATTCAAGCAGCCCCAGCGGCACAGGACCTCCTCGACGATGCCGCCATACAGCATGCGTCCCAACAGCCCGCTCTGCATGCGCAATCGCTCCATCGCCTGAACGGTGGGGGCGTCCAACCGGGGCCTGAACACCCAGTAGTAGGCAAACAGGAAGAGCGCAGCGCCGGCGGCGCCGAGTCCGACCGCGGGCAGGGCTTGACGCGCGGCCTCGGCACCGAGGGCGCCGCCCGTGACAAGCGCCTCGAAGAACGGCGCTCCGAGTCCGGTGTGGCGCGCTGCGAACACCCCGCCGACGCCGAGAAGTCCTGCCAGCACGAGCGCCTGAATGAACTGGGCCGTGATGAACACGGCCCGTGGAGGAAGGGGACGGCCGGATTCCCGGCCCTCGAAAGACTTCGACACAGCGTCCACGGCCCGGGGAACGACGAGCGCGATCCCCGGTACGCAGATGCCGATCAGTACCGCGAGCAACTGCCAGTTGAACATGACTGCCTCCGTACTACGTGGGTTTGCCGGCAACGTAGCGCACGCAGGGAAGGCTGACGATCGTGGAGAACTCGTAGGGGGGCGCCTTTTCGTCTACGTGGTTCCACGCAGATGCGAATGTGGGGCCGTCAGTAGAGCGATCAGCTCGGTTCGGCTACGCACGCCGCACTTTCGGAAGACGTTGTAGAGATGCGTCTCCACGGTTCGTAACGCGATGCCGCAGGCAGCCGCGATCTCCTTGTTGGGCTTCCCCGACAGCACGTGATCGACGATCTCTCGTTCGCGGCCGGTGAGGGCGTACAAGGCCGCGAGATCCGAAGTCACGCCGGCCGGCGGCGGGGCAATCAGGCGGCGGTAGAACGCAAGCCCCATGCCAAGGCTCCAAGGAAGTACGTACAGAGAGGCACTGATCGTGCTCAAGGTCGGCGAGGACACGCCCCGCGTGACGAGCGCGATCCCGGCAGCGACGGCGTAGGCGTAGAAGAGGATGGAGATCCATCCGAACGCCAGCAGCGATCGCACCGACGTTCCGCGGGGCTGCCCCAGAAGGGCGGCCACCAAGAGCACCGACGAGGCCAGCAGGTAGGCGTTGAAGACGACGTTCAGCGGGCCGAGC
>Ga0272441_10007340_pt1 | contig 17963 bp, 18 predicted proteins | sample SSMProp6N_FD_193582 | JGI IMG/M metagenome (GOLD analysis project Ga0272441, IMG submission 193582) | Marine sediment archaeal communities from Little Sippewissett salt marsh, Falmouth, MA, United States - SSM-Prop-6N | ecosystem: Environmental > Aquatic > Marine > Wetlands > Sediment ... | reverse complement strand
CCGCAGATACTCCAGCCGGGCCCGGACCGTCGAGAGGGTGATCGTCCGCATCTCTCCGGTCCGCACCTCGTAGAAGGCGGGATACCCCGACATCTGATGAGCCAGGTCTTCTATTTCGCCAAAAAAGGTGTCGATCTGCTTGTCGGTCTCGGCGAGGATGGTGAGTGAGAGTTCCCGCGCGTTTTTCAGGGCTGTGTCCCGCAGCAGGCTGTAACTGACAAACAGCAGTACCAGAAGGAAAAACACCACGGTACTGCTGATCGAGAGAACGAACTTTGTTTTTATACTCTCGGAGGTGTGGACCATACCCCCATTATTTCACACTTCCCTGAACTTAAAAAGGCCAATAACTCGAATCGTACCAGGCGGATTCGAGCAGATCGTCGTAAATTCCGCTGAGGAAGGTGAGGTGGGTCTTCTCCCACTTGGCCAGTTCGGCGTACATCGCCTTCTCGGCTTCATCGGTTGCCGCAGCTGCCCGCTGTGAATAGAGGTCCACGGTACGCTGCTCGAAGGCCACCGCCGCCGAGATGGAAGCCGCCTCGTAGCTGGCCGCGTCTATCTGGCCCTTGATCTTTTTGGAGAGGACCTCACTGGAAAACTCCTCCGGCTGTCCGATCTCGATTCCCGCTTCGAAGCTGCCGCCCTTCTGATACTTCTTGCCCTGATCGGTGAGGATCTGCTCGTGCTTCTTCTCCTCGTCCGCCATGATGGAAAAAATATTCTTCACATCTTCGCTTTTGGTCTGCGCGGCCACGTTCCGGTAGAAACTCTGCCCCTGCTGTTCCAAAATGATCGCCTTCTTCAAAATATCGATTACATTTCCGTCACTCATCTTTCGTCTCCTTTGGATGCTCGTGTTCTATGGAGAATTCTAATGGATCCCGGGGAGTGGTTCAAAGATTGGGGGAAAAAATTGTCGTCTGTGGGCGGGAACGGCGCAGGAGGTTCACTCCCGGCCGCCGCTGGTTGTTTATCAAGGCCTGGCGATATCCGCCAAGCCGCCGGTTCTATTCGCCGGCGATCTCCACCTGGCAGGCGATTCTATCCTTCGGCGATCTCCACCGGTCCGCCGGCGAGTTCCTGCATGGCCGCATCGTGACGGGCCTTCCGCTCTCCCACAGCTGCCTTCAGGCCGGCGAGGGCCTCCCCGGCCTTCTCCAGAACGAGGTTCCCAGGACTGCCGGCGGATGTGCGCCGTTTGAGGACTTCCCGGGCATCCATGGAGGCGACCTTCTCAGGGTGGGTGCCGATCTCCCGATAGGCTTCCCGGAAGCTCATTCCGCCTTCGACCAGCTCGAGGGCCGCGTCGGTGGCGAAAATCTCGGGGGGCATCGATTTCTCCAGGACCTCCCGGTTGACTTCGAGGGACTCGACGGTCAGCGTCATGACCCGCAGGGAGTCCCGTGTGAGACTGAGGCCGCGCAGGAAGGGCTCCTTGGTCTCCTGCATGTCCCGGTTGTAGCCGCTCGGCAAGGCCCGGATCACCTGCTTGACCTGCTGGGTCCAGGCGGAGATGGTGGCGGACTTGCCCCTGATGAGCTCGAGCATGTCGGGATTGCGCTTCTGGGGCATGATGCTCGATCCCGAACACAGCTCCTTCGGCAGGGTAAAGTAGCCGAACTCCGGCATGGACCAGAGGATGAGGTCCTGGGCGGCCTTGCTCAGGGTGATCATGATCTGCTCGGCTGCTTCGAGGAGGAGGGACTCGAACTTCCCCCGGCTGTTGTTGACGTAGAGAACGTTGTTCTGCAGGACCCGGAAGCCGAGTGCGTCCGAGACCATCTGCCGGTCCAGGGGCAGGGGCACCCCGTAGCTGGCCGCCGATCCGAGGGGCGACTGATCGACATGGTCGGCGGTCTGCAGGAAAAAGACGAGGTCGTCGATGAGCTCCTCGGCGTAGGCGGCCGACCAGAGGCCTACCGAGGAGGGCATGGCGATCTGCATGTGGGTCCGTCCCGGCATGGGCACGTCGCCATGATCGGCGGCCAGATGCAGGAAAGCCGCGGCGGCATCCGCCCCCGCTTCCAGGACATTGAAGGCCGCTGCGCGGCTGTAGACCCTGAGGGCGGCGATCACCTGGTCGTTGCGGCTGCGGCCGGTGTGGATTTTTTTTCCCGCCTCCCCCAGACTTCGAACCAGACGGTTCTCGATGGCAGTGTGGCCGTCCTCATCGGAGGGAGCGACGGCGAAGGCACCCTCCTGCACGTCCCTGATAATGGCACGCAATTCGGTCTCGAGGTCTCTGAGTTCCTCTTTTTCCAGAAGCCCGATCCCGGCCAGCATCCGCGCGTGGGCGATGCTCGACACGCAGTCGGCGATCAGCAGCCGCTGGTCGAGCTTCCAGTCCTCCCCGACGGTGAATTGTTCGATCAGGGCGTTGAGTTCGTAGCCCTTCTGCCAGAGTTTTCCCATGCTTCCCTCCGTGACGTTCTCCCTGCAAGAGTACCGGCCGCCCCCCGAAATGTCAACGCGGGGGCGCAGGAGGCCGGGGCTGCTGTCCTCATGCAGGGCTGTCTACCCGCCGAGGCCCAGCCGATTCCGCTTGACCTGCCGGCCCCTTTGTCCTACCATTCTTTAACTGAAAAGCGCCCGCCCCGGGCCATTCAGATTATTCGGATCTTTCGAGCCGTCCGGACCCGCGGGCATATATGCAAATATCATCAGATCAGGAGGACGCCGATGGGCGAAATGCTGCCGGCCTTTTTATCCTACGTATTCGTCACGACATTTACTCCGGGACCGAACAACGTCTCATCCGCATCGATGGGAATCACCTACGGCTACCGGCGGACCCTCCGCTACATCATGGGGATCACCGCCGGCTTCGCTGTGATCATGTTCCTCTGCGGGCTGCTCACCGAATCGGTGATCGGCTTCCTTCCCAGACTGGAATCGGTTCTGCGGATCGTCGGCGCCCTCTACATGCTCTACCTTGCCTACATGATCCTGCGGGCCTCATCCCACGGGGAACAGGAAGGAGAGAAGACGATCGCCACCTTCACCCGGGGCCTCCTACTGCAGGTGGTGAATGTGAAGGTAATCATCTACGGGATCACCGTCTTCTCCGGCTTCCTAGTAGAGGTCATTACTAACTTCTGGCAGCTCGTCCTCGCCTCTGTGCTCCTTGCAACCTTTGCCTTCGCCTCAACCTCTGTCTGGGCCCTCTTCGGCAACGGACTCAAGCGCTACTTCGCCAACCGTACCTTCACCTTCGTCTTCAACGCCGTCATGGCGGCCCTTCTCGTTTACTCTGCGGCGGTGATATCGGGGATTTTGTAGGATACAGTACCCGCCGGACCGAGCTCTCTGTATGCATTTCATGCACGCTTATAGTTGACTGTTTTACTAGTATTTAAGTATTTTTAATGACACCATTCAGACGGCCGGCGGTTACGGCCGGGGAGGAAGAATATGAGATGGGAAAACAGGTCTCTTCGCATAAGTATAATTTTATCTGTTATTGCTCTGAGTTTTTCGCCGGGGATGCTTGCCGCTCAGGGGCAGAGCTCATCGGATCGGATCGCATCAGATCAGGCATCGTTCCGCCTGGTGCAGGTGACCGATGGCTTGCGTAATCCCTGGGGGATGGCCTTTCTGCCCGACGGGGGTATCCTGATTACCGAACGGCCGGGGCGGCTGCGGATCTATCGGGATGGCAGCCTTTCCACCGTATCGGGGCTGCCGGAGATCTACGCATCCGGACAGGGAGGACTTCTGGACATCGCGGTCCATCCGGATTTTGAAAAAAACAGATGGGTCTACTTTACCTACTCGGTCTCGGATTCCGGGGGTTCGGCCACAGCCTTGTACCGGGCCAGACTCGAGGGAACCGCTCTCCGCGGCGGTGAAGAACTGTACCGCATGACCCGGTTTACCGGCACCCGGGTCCACTTCGGCTCCCGGATCGCTTTCGCCCCGGACGGCAGTCTGTACATGAGCATCGGGGACAGGGGCGACAGAACCCGGGCCCAACGCCTCGACGATGCCGCCGGTTCGACCCTCAAATTCAACGACGACGGCAGCATCCCTGAGGACAATCCCTTCGCAGGCCGGCGGGGAGCTCTGCCGGAGATCTACTCCTACGGCCACCGCAACGCTCAGGGGATGGCCGTCCATCCGGAGACCGGCCGGGTCTGGCAGCACGAACACGGACCCCGTGGCGGCGATGAGGTCAACATCGTCAAGCCCGGAGCAAACTATGGCTGGCCTACTGTCTCCTTTGGAGAAGAGTACCGGGGAGGCTCCATCGGTGTCGGCACCGAAGCTCCTGGTATCGAGCCGCCGCTCATCCACTGGACCCCCTCCATCGCCCCTTCGGGCATGAGCTTCTACACCGGCGACCTTTTCCCTGAGTGGAAGGGAGATCTCTTCGTCGGCGCCCTCGCCGGCAAACACCTCCGCCGCCTTGAACTCAGCGGAGAGCGAGTAATCGAACAGGAAATCCTGCTCAGCGATGAGATAGGACGGATCCGGGATGTGCGGCAGGGCCCGGAAGGACACCTCTGGATCCTCACGGATGCCTCCAACGGGGGATTGTACCGGCTTGATCCTTAGATTTTTATATAATGGGATCCGGGCGGGCGCCGTCGAAGACTATTAGTGCCGCGCCCGGCGTCCAACGCCCGGATCGCACGCCGCGTCCGCTCTTTCTGATTCAGTACGCTATTCGGTTTGACGGTGTTGAATTTTTTCCAGCACCTCTTCTTTGTCATCTGCAGTTAACAGGCTATCTATGGCGGCTTCGACGGCATGGATATCCGCGGCGGAATCTATCAGGCGGGATTCATCGGGAGATAGACCGAATTTTTTCTCCAGGAGACGCTTGAGGACCTCTTTCAGTCCCTCTTCTCTTCCTTTTTTTTCACCTTCCTTTATTCCTTCTTCACGGCCTTCAGTCCTCAACTGCTGGGCGTAACTCATAAGATCCTCCTCCTTCTCCCGGTACCGCATCTGCCGGGCTGTCGCGAGGAAGAGCTTTATCTCCTCTTCCTCCTTGAAATCCAGTAACGCCGTATAGAACTCCTTCAAGAGGCTGCTGTTCTCCGGCAGCCTGCGCATCTCCCGCAGCAGGAACCGGACTATTTCAATGGTAAATCGACGCTTGATGTACTTTAAAGATAACAGCCCCACGACGGTTTGTACAGCTCCGACGAGCTCCCCGTCCTCGATCCGGTTCAGATCATACAGGATCGGTAAAAACTTCGGCACATGCTCGGAGCTCAGGGAGGCGATGAGTTCCGACAACTGCAGGGGATATTTCCAGGGGCGGATACCGTGATAGAGGATCACCGGCACCACTTCAGGCAGCCGCGCAGGCCTCGGCTGCTGCTTCAGCAGGTCCTGGTACAGCCTCACCACATAGCGGAGCAGCTGCAGCGATACCCATCTGTCCGGTTCGGACTTGTGGTCAACGAGCACATAGATGAACAGAGGATCAGCTGTGTCCTTCAGCTCGAAACGCAGCAGGAGGTCGCTGGAGTGCAGTCTCAGCTCCTTGTCGATGAAGCTGCCCTTTTCTATGCGGGCGCTGCTCAGATCGATGCGTTCCAGATAAGCACCGGGCAGCACATTCCGGGCCAGGTCCGCACCCGCCTCGGGCCGGTCAAAAATCTTCTTACACAAACGGTCGAAATGAGATATTGCCATTCCTGCTCCTGTCTATAAACAGGGGAGGAAGCGGCAGTGTGCTTCAAAAATGCTGTAATATTTTATACCCGGGACGAAAAAAACCGGTGGAACCGATGCTTCAGGACCGCCAGCTTTCGAATGCCTTGGCCGTCATGATACGATTGGTTATGGTCTCGTGCTCTTTATCCGTCAGGGGTACGAAGTCGATCATACTAGTTACGGTATTCTGGGCCGTTTTGCTGATGGTCTGGACGAACACGAAATCGGCGATCAGAACCTGACCAGGTTCGTAGGGGAGGGTCAGGTTAAATTCCATTCGGTTTGATTCTCCCTTGAAGCCCTTTTCTTGTACACTGGTGTCGATGTATTCAATCCTGGTGGAATCGTTCATGACCTTAATGTATAGGTAACCGACCGGCGCCTCCGATACATCGTATCCTTCATCCTGACCGGTTACAAAGAAATAGTAGTTCCGTGCAACGTCATATTCGGTCCTGTTTTCAACCTTGGTCTTCACGATTACCAAGCAGTCCTCATCCGACTGCTTCTCTGGGACTCCGTAGGTCATACAGCCGGCCAGTAGACATAGGACAATAAGCACCGCTAAAAGTCGATATTTTTCTTCCATCTTCATCCTCCCTTGAGATTCTCTCCGCAAATCCCTACGAGTAAGCGGATACTTTTTGAACATCCACGTTTTTCACAGGTACACTGGGTGTTGAAAACAGGGATGTTGATACGGGAGGCACTATCGAATGCTATTCAAGGAAGTAAGTGACAAAGAGAGGCAACGCATGCGGTTCACTCAACACTGATTGCTGAGGATTGCACCCTATATATGTATTTTCTCATGGAAGAATACAGCTGTCAACGCCGATACGGCGCCGCGCAGGGCTTCTTCAGCAAAGCAGCCCGACTGGTAAATCGGCCTGCAGCATAGACAGTTGCGGCAGAGGTCATCTTCGCAAATATATTCAGTGAGCTTGGATACATCACAGTAATACTCGGACACTGTACTTTTTCGAATGATTTTCCTCTATCCGCATGTTATAGTGGTAAAAAAGTACATTCGGGAGAAGTTATGATAGTTCCGTTCCAGGTGAAACCGTCTTCCAAAGTCCTGATTGCCGGATGCGGCGGAGGCTTCGATGTTCTGGCTGCCGGGTTTCCCGTTGGAAGATATCTCGAGCGGCAGGGTCACACCGTATTCTATTCAAGCTACACATTCACGCACCTCTCAAAGATCGAGAATGCCGAGACTATGGAGAGGTTTCCGCACCAGGTCAGGGTCATCGGTCACAACAGCACAGGTCCGAAATATTTTCCGGAAAAATATCTCTGCGAATGGTATGCTGGTAAAAACGATCCGAGGATACCGATATGACGGATACAGCCCGGTTTTCAAAATTTACAGGAAGCATCATCGGCAGCTGCCTCGGCGACGCTATCGGAGAGATCAGCTTCCACGACAGTGGGGCCGAACTTAAGACTGAACTCGGGAAGCGTGCAGAGTTCCCGTACACCGATGATTCGGCCATGAGTATCGGAATCATGGAGACGCTCATCGTTCACGGCGATATCGATGTTCAGGCCCTCGGAGATCAGCTCAAGTACAATTATTACAAGGAGCCGTGGCGCGGTTACGCCGGCGGGCCGCCGACGATATTTCAGATCACCGAAATACGGAAGGTGTCCTATCCGAGGGCCTGTAAAATCCTGAGCCCCTATGTATACGGCAACTCCAGGGGTTCCATGGGAAACGGGTCGGCCATGCGGATCGCGCCGGTGGGGGTCTTCTTCTCCGACCGGCCCGATCTGTACAAAAAGGCGCGTCTCTCTTCGATTCCCACCCACATCCACCGGCTCGCCATCGACGGAACCGCGGTCCTGGCGAAGGCTGTCGCGCTTGCTTTCAAAGCCGATCCTGCCGCCGTCTTCGACCGCTTAGCCTTTTTACGGGAGCTGGAGCGCTTCAGCAGGAGCCGGAAGATCCGGGGGGCCGTACGCTATGTGTCCGAAGCCATCACAGCCGGGTATCCGGAACGGGAGGTAGCGTCACATTTCAAGTGCGGCGTGCTTGTGGAAGAATCCATGCCTTTCGCCCTCTATTCATTCGCGAAGCATCCCGAATCTTTCGAACAGACCCTCTACACAGCTGTCCTGAACGGTGGTGATTCGGACACCATCGGCGCAATGGCCTGCGCCGTATCGGGAGCTTATCTGGGAATGGAATCAATACCCGACGCATGGATCCGTAAGCTCGAAAACAGAGAGTACATCAAAGCCCTCTGCGAAAGACTTTACCGCATCAGATTCGAAAACAGTCCGCTGGTGGAATACCACACATGGAGGGCGGGACTCGACCTGCCCGGAGATGGGGAAGCAGAGGAACTCGAAGCTGCCGATGAGCCCACAGAAGAACCGCAGACAGCTCCCGCCAGTATCAGAGAACTCCCGTTCATCTCACTGGTCATCGAGGAGCGCAAGAAGAAAAGAAAACAACGCCGAGAGGAGAAGATACAGCGTATGAAGATCTTTTTTAAAAAAATAAAATACCGGCTCGGGATGCCCCGGAAGGTCCGGTCAGATGAAGAGCTTCAGGAATTGAAGCCGGTTACCAGCATAGAGGGCCGCGGGGCAATTACCGGCAACGCCATGAACGTCATCACTCCGGAGCGTTGGCAAGGCACCTGGGTCTTCGACGACGATGCCCGGGGTCTTGTCAGGGAACCATTCGTCCTTGGAGTCCCGGTAATGATCGATTCCATGCTCGGAAAGCTCGGACTCGCCGGAGAACAGCAGGTGAAGTTCATCTTCTCGCGGAACGAATTCCCCAACCACCATGTCTGTTTGAAAAAGCTGGAAGAGGAGGCTGAAGGAGCCTGGTACACGGTAGACCATTCGAACATTGGAGAGATGGACCTCGGCAAAGGCTGGCTCTGTCCGGCGACCCGCCTCTACTTCGAGGACATGCCCGAGCGGATCTATGTCCGGATCGAGAAGATTGGTCAGGGAGGCCCGGACGAACAGCACAGGAAAGACGCATCAGCGGGAGGTACCCCGCAGGTATGAAAATCCTCTTCACCGCCGATCTGCACGGTCTCACATCCGCCTTTCACCACTTCGCTGAAATGCTGGCTGAAGGAGACTTCGAGGCCGGCGTAATCGCCGGAGATATACTCGACGACGGCATACCGGATCAGGAGATGGAGGAGGTATACGCCGCTACCGATCTCACCCCGGACGACTTCCTTCCCGAACTCCCGGATGCCGATGATAACGTGCTCGAAGCCCTGGACAAAGCGATCGAGCATGTACACGATCCGGACAGTCCCTGGATACAGGCACTGCAGTTCAAGGAACAGAAGGTAAGAGACATACTCTCACGTGCCGGGAAGCCCATTTTTATCATACCCGGCAATCACGACCTCACCGGGTGGCAGGACGGCGGCAATATCTTCAACATCCACGACAGACGGATGACACTGGGCCGCTACAACCTCGTCGGCTATCGCTGGACCGATCTACGACGAAGTATGGAAGACCGTATCGAAGACTTACAGCGGCTGCAGCACCTGGTCGACCGGCGAACCATCCTGGTAACCCACAACGCCCCTCTCGGCATTCTGGACGACGTGAGTAACAGCGCCCATCTCGGCAGCCCGTATATTAAAAAGCTGGTCCGGCGCAGACACCCCAGGCTGCACCTCTTCGGACACATCCACAGAAGTTTTGGCCACCGGGGGAAATTCATCAACGGAGCATACCCCCGCTCCCGGCAATTCGTCAGCATCGACGTCGACCGGAAAAAAATCCGGTGGATTCCGGAGACTTCCCAATCCGAGACAGCCGGGCGGAATGAAGTTACCGTTCTGCTCCACCACTGGAGAAAGGATTACTGGGTCGTTTACGATCCGGAACGAAAGCGGGGGGACGGACATAAACCGCAGGAGACATTTCTCCTGCAGCTTACCCCTGTCTATGTACGAATGCAGCAGGAGCAGAACATACCCTACAAATCGACTGTCCGTTTTACCATCTCGAGCATGGAGACTTCGGGTTCGCAGGTACACCTTGTTCGGCAGGATATAAAAGAAGGCAAGGTATACTACCGGAATGTGACCATGGAGTGTCACCCCTATCCCTTCGACTATAAGCTTGAACAGCTCTTCGGCGAATTCCCCGCGGATCTCTACCTGAAGATGGAACTATACCGGCAGTCCGGAATACTCCGGGCAGCCGAAAATCCCGATGAATCGTGATACACTGGAGGTATGATGCAGAAACCATTATTCGGATACAAACAGGTTGATAAAATGTCGATTTTCACCATCAAAAAAAGCAGGAAAAAAGGCTTCTGGCAGGCCAAGAGCGGTGAGCACGAAATTATTCATCTCTCCTACTTCGAGCCCGTACTGAAGCCGCTCATCCATTCTCTCGGCTGGGACCCTGAAGACAGCGGCCCGGTGTACAGAATGAACATGAGCACCGAAGCCTTTGAAGGATTCCAGCTCAAGCTCGAATTGGCACCGTGTCCCGAACAGCTCTGCGACATCAATTACCAGGGGCAGTACTACACAGTTGCGGAATGCATCCTGCCCGGGCTGCATGGTGAAGGCGGCATCCTGCATTCAAAGGTACTGGATGCGTTCTGGACAGAACCGCCTGGAACACTGTGGGTCAGCTTCGAAAAGGCGGAATAAAACACTGGAAGCCAAGGGCCCTCGAGGGTGAACCGGCTTCGAGAACTATTTCTCGCATGTAAAAAAAGGGAGCGCCAATCTTCATGGAAAAAATCGGCATCTACTTCCATCCCGAGACGTTTCAGGCTGTCAAACCCCTCGGAGAAATCGAACTCACCGGTTCTCTTCCCGACTTCGAATACCGGCGCGGAGTTATCCGCGGCTCGCACCAGGACACACTGGAGCTTCGGAGTACCGGAATCGAACAGTTCACATCCGTTCATGACGGAGAATACATCGACAGCATCGTAAAACTCTCTCGGGGCGAAAAAGCCGAGATCACCATCAGTATGGAATGCCAACAGCTCTACTACTTCATACCCGGCTACGAATACTCCCTCGGCGGTGTCTGCGCGGCGGTGGACACAATGAAGTCCGCAAGTAAGGAGCGTGCCTACTGCTATGCCCTTCCGAGCCATCACGCCTACCCCGCGAAAGGTCACGGCTACTGCCTCCTCAATACGCTGGCCGCGGGAGTCCGCTACGCGCAGTCGCAGGGATTCCGGAACAACCTCATCGTCGACTGGGACCACCATCACGGCGACGGGACACAGACCATTTTCGAGTACGACCGCACAGTACATCAGATCAGCATTCACAGCGCTATCGACATATACATGGGAATGATGCGTGCCCACAAGCTCGGAACCACCACTTACGGCGAAAAAGTAGGCCACCGCAATATCCCCGTCCTGGATGTACATTACGATGAGGCTTTTTTCAATGAATGTGAGATGGAGGGAGAATACTACCGGCATGACACCTGTCTCGCACGTTTCCGGGAAGCCCTCGAAGACCTGCCATTCGCTCCCGATATGATCTGGATATTCGACGGACACGACGCCCACCGGGAAGACCTTGGAGCCGACGTCGCCCGGTGGGACTACGATGATTTCGCTCTGTTAACAAAGGCCGTCCTGGACATCTCCCGGAAGTACTGCTGCCCCGTCCTCTCCATGCCCGGCGGAGGGTACCGGAACCATGTATCCCTGCAGTGCATGAATCAACATATCGAGCTGCTGGAGACATATGGAAAATGAACATACAAGTATTCGGCCAATATGAACTGGAAAAACACATAAGAAACGGCGGATTCATTCATACCCATCTCAGATTCTATGATGTTGAGAAGAAGCATCACCTGGGACCGAAGCAGTTCATCAAGCGAATCCCCATAAAGAAAGATATACGCCGAATCATCCGTTACTACGAAAAAATCAGAAGCGAAGCGAGCGGATATACCATCCACTGCTGGAGAGGAATCTCCCGGTCCACCGCCGCGGCGTTCGGTCTCTTTTACATGCACTATAGAGATTAAAAGATCGCTGCAGACAAACTTCTGGAGATCATGAAAGACTTCGATGACAGTGATGCCGGAGAGTTGATTCCGATAGAGGATGAGATATGAAAACAGAAAAATATAGATTCACTGTTTATGGACTACATGCATGATCGGTGCGATATGCGGTGACATTTTGGGCTCCCATTATGAAGCCTTCGGAGTGAAAACAAAGGATGTGGACCTGTTCAAATACGGCACTTTCACTGATGATACAGTAATGTCTGTCGCGGTCTCTCAAGCTCTATTGCTTAATACCTCATATAAAGAAGAAATGATAAAGCTTGGCAGATTTTATCCACTGGCTGGCTATGGAGGAATGTTCTACAGGTGGCTTCACGAAGAGGAGAGCACACCATACGGCAGTTATGGAAACGGGTCTGCTATGAGGGTGAGTCCAATCGCCTGGATGATCGATTCAGAAGAAAAAGTATTGGAAGAAGCACGAAAATGCGCTGAAGTAAGTCATAATCACCCTGAAGGTATAAAAGGCGCGCAGGCATCTGCTCTTGCTGTCTATATGGCTAACAAAGGAGCATCAAAGGATGAAATCAGAGCCCGGATAGAGGAAGCATTCAATTATAATTTAGATAGAAAACTGGACGATATTCAGCCGGGCTATAAGTTTGATGTTACGTGTCAGGGCTCGGTTCCGGAGGCAATTATCTGTTTTCTGGATTCATGTGATTATGAAGACACAATCAGAAATGTAATTTCTTTAGGCGGCGATGCTGATACACAGGGTGCTGTCGCAGGATCGATAGCAGAAGCGTATTACAAACATATTCCGGAAGAGATACTGAATCATTGTTATGATAAGCTGAATCTGCATCTACTGCGTCTCATTTCTGAATTTACTGAAAAATACAATAAAAAAATGGATAAATTAGTTAAATACAAAATCGATGAAATCTACTCTACAGGCAAAGATGATTTTGAAGAGTTGGAACTAACAGATTAAGTATTGTACAGTATTGCTCTCCACTTGACAGGAAGGTAAAAATGCTGCAAATAAACATAGAATCCAGATATTCCATCGCCGAAAAAATAAGCACCTCGAACAGTCTCACCGGACGCTTCTGCATTTCTATTCTGAGTCCCGGAGATCCGGAAATCCTCGGCATACGGACTCATTTTACGGAGGTCCTGAAGCTCCGATTTCATGATATAGAAGCAAAAAATGATCTTCCAAAGGGTTCCCGGCCGGTCCTGTTCTCACGCCGGCATCTCAGAAGGCTTATCCGATTTTACCACAGGATAAAACGTCTTGGAGCGGAAACGCTAACTATTCACTGTCACGCCGGTGTGCACCGGTCGACTGCCGTTGCGCTCATACTGCTCTACCTTGATACAGGAGATCCGCACCTTGCCAAATCTATGCTTATCAGTGCCCGTGCGATCCCTCTGCCGAACAGGAGAGTGATCCGAGTCTTCGATCAAGCGCATGGTACGAATTTAATGGAGATCGTCGATGAACTGTACGATCGTTTTAGAGCGTATGTACATGATGAAATCCAAATTAACAGGGACGATTACCTTGAAGAATTAGAAATCATTGAGTAACAGTTCGTCAGACATGAAAGAGCCCTTTTCACAAAATACATTTGACTTTGCTGTGGCCGCATTTAAAGGTATAATGAATAAAATGGAATAATAAAAAAGAGGAGTTAAGAAAGATGCCTGTTTTTATTGTCAATCCCGAAGGAAGCGGTCAGTTCCTTCCACTCCCCCGGCAGGTGCGCGATTTCATCCTTCAGAAATTCCGCCATGGCCCAGGCCTGATTGTTATCCGCCGCTGCAAGCAGGGCGAACTCGTCACCGCCGATCCGGGCAACTCCCATGAGCCCTGACGCCTGTCCGCGGAACAGTTGGCCTACCGCCTGAATGGCCTTATCCCCTATTGCATGTGTATGGGTGTCGTTTATGCTTTTCAGGTTGTCGATATCGCAGAGAATGAGGGATATACCATCGACGAAGGCACTCTGTTCCAGCGATACCATTGAATTGAAAAAATCCTGCCTGTTGGTCAATCCGGTGAGATGGTCCGGAGCGGTATCATTTTTTTCAAAATCATCCTGACGAATGATACCATCCGGGCAATTCAGATGTTCCCGAATCTCCGCTGCTGATGATTCTCGGAATACATATACAATCGAGATCGATAAAGATAGGAGCAGTACACCCAACAGAACATACACTGCCCCGACCGGCTGCATGAGGATGAAAGAGGCGATCCCGATAGCAAAAAGCGCCGCTTCTGCAGCACAGAAATAGAACTTTTTTCGATGTTTACTTTTTTTATCCATGATATTCCGGCGATGCTATCTCCAGCTTTCGAAAGCCTTAGATGTAGCGATAGTGTTGTAGGTTTTCTCCCTCAGTTCATCAGTAATAGGTTCGAAACCGGACTCAACCATTACAGCCGCGCGGGTTGTTCTGGTCAGTTTCTGAACAAATACAAGATCAAATACGATTACTTTGCCGGGAGCGTAGGGCAAGGGTATGTCCAATTCCGTTACATTATCATCTCCCCGGAAATCCTTATCCATTACGCTCGTGGAGACAGCTTCGATCTTCGTGTTGTTATTCCGAACGACAATATATAAATTGCCGCTCTCAGACTCCGTAACACCCATGGATCCCTCATATCCGGTTATTTTAAAGTAATAATTCCGAGCTACCGGCATTTCGTCGGGATTGTCGACCTGTGTTTTAATAATAACAAGACAATCGTCCGCAGTGAGTTTCTCCGGAACTACCATCGAAAGGCATCCGCTCAGCACAGTTAAAAGAACAATCGCCATCATGAAAATAATGCATCTTTTCATCACTCATTCTCCTTCAGTCTGTTTAATTCACTTTTTTGGGCATTATATTTTTTCCACTGATACAATGACACCATTCCCATTACCAGGCTGGAAACAAGCATGCCTGTTCCCACTTTGCCAAGCTGCCCCGCATTATCCTCGCTTCCTCCACTTCTGCTTCTGCCCCAGGCGTTGATTGCGAGCATGGCAGTACCAGTTAGAGCAGAGACTCCGCTGCCTAATGAAAAAGCACGGCCCCAGGCATCGTATCCTGTCTTTCCCTGCCATGTGATATACGAGCTGCCGTCGGGACGAACGTTAATGTCCACATCAAGAGGCTGATATCCATCCTTCCACACGAATATGTTTCTTCGTCCGATAGGTACGCCATGTATTTCTTCACCGATACTCTCCCACGGTTCTCCGTCCATCCATATTTCCGCACCAAACGGAAGATTGCGGATGGTAAGACTGGCGCCTGGAATGTAATTCTCCAATTCTATTCGCTGAAAGCTCTCTGTGAGATCGACGGGTATCCGAACCCCATTCATCACCGGCACATTGAGCAGTTCCATTGACCAGTTCATTCCGGATGGCAGCCATATCTGATAAGCAGCTTTCTGTCGGATTTCTCTCTCTCCGGATGTGAACTTGTAGATCGGCTGATTGAACCGAACCCCGTCTATATGTCCGGAAAGATAGTCGTAGAAAGGAACTGCACCCTTCTCAGGAGGGTTCGGGAAGTAGACCGGCGCAGCATCTTCACCCACCACCTGGAGAAATGTGTTGTTACGGTTCAATTCGAATTCAATCGGCTCGAAATAGGTGCCGGCTTTGTACAATTCGAACCGGTAGGTGCTGTATGGAAGAACGACCTCGAGCGGTGTGGTTCCCAATTTCCTCCCATCCGCTACAACCTCTGCTCCGGATGGCTCTGAATCAATCGTCAGTTGTACAACCGGTGAATGGAGGAGAGGATCTATGACCGTTACTCCGGTCATGGACTCCGAGACGATCAGACGACCTTTGAAATACCCTGACTCCGATTGTATTTCAAGATCGGTCGCCTCTTTTTCCAGAGTGATATAGAGAGGTGCCTCACCGGCATATTCTTCATCAAGGTAGACGCGCGCCTTCTCCTCAGTATGAACCACCACATCGGCGGAAGATTCTATAACCGCCGGACGATCCGGAACGCCAGTACCGGCCATGCTCGCCGAAGCCCGAATACGATCATTCCACTTCACGAGGTTTTCCAGTCCGCTGTCTGCAAGAAACTCCCGAATTTTATTAGCTCCAATGGCATAAAAAAGACTGTTGCCTTGTTCATGATTGAGAATCGCTGTATTCACTCCGACAACATTCCGGTTCTCATCCACCAACGGTCCGCCGGAATTACCGGGACTAATAGCAGCTGAATGCTGCACATCGAGTTCGTCATTTCTGTATGCGGAAATGACTCCCTGATTCATGGTAACCGCACGGTCTTTGAACAGCCGGTCCATTATCGACCCAAGGGGGAAGCCAAAGCTGAAAACACTCCTGCCGACGACGTCTTTCTCCATCTGAGTACTGTCAGCCAGCCTTATGCCGGAGAAGGATTCATCCGGGTAGATCATGAATACAGCCAGGTCCGGTCCATCTTCCGGCGCAGATGCCAGAAGACTTATATCCTCATACACCCTGTCTCCAGCGACGACACTGAACCGATACTCCCCCTGCATCAGCATTTCATTAAAGCCTTCAGCAAGTCTATCCAGGTCTTCTTCCCGGAACCTGTACCGATAATTCTCTTTTATACTGCTTTCAAACTCTTCGGACAGCGATTTACGAAGGGCAATAAAATCAGGGGCTTGAAGCACATGCCGGTTCGTAAGTACCGCACCGCTGGAATCCAGAAAAAAACCCGATCCGGATGAGACCGGAATGTAGGTCTCCAGTAATTCACTATCCATCACTCTTTCCAGAACCTGGAATAATGTTATGTCACCGCAGAATTCCGGATCAAGAAATATTTCATGCTTGATATAGACTACTGAGGAAGAGGTAGATGTATAGAAGTTATTCGAATCATTTGCAAAAAGATAAACACCGATACAATACAAAAGAAGCAACAAAACAGACTTTTTAAACATAAAATCCTCAATACTTTATAAATGCAGTACTTTTATAAGATTTTCTCATGCCGGCCAGCAGCCTGTCAATGACTTTTATTTTTACTTTTTTACTGTATAATCCTCCTATGAAAAAAATCATTGCAAAATCGGCCGGTTGCCTCATCGGAGGCGCCATTGGAGACGCGCTGGGCGCACCGGTGGAATTCATGAATAAACACATGATTCGCAACCGGTACGGAGAAGGGGGGATCCGTTCCCTGAAGCTGGAAAACGGAAAGGCCCGTTTCACCGACGATACCCAGATGACCTTGTTCACAGCGGAAGGGCTTCTGCGGATGCACACTTATCGCCGCATGAAACAGGCAGAGCCATCCTGGGAGATCCTCCTGCGGGCTTATCACCGCTGGATGCGGACCCAGGGAATAGGGAGATACTTTCCCCGTGAAGGCTCCATCTACCGGGACCTTCCTCAGGAGGAAATAGACCGTGTCCTCGAATCCGGTTTCCTTGTGCATGTTCCTGAACTGAACAGGAGCCGGGCTCCGGGAATTTCCTGCGTATCCGCCCTCGGAACGGGATCGAGATACACTTTCAACACTCCCCCTAACGACAGCAAGGGCTGCGGGACGATCATGCGGGCCGCCCCAGCGGGGATATTCCACCGTGATGAGCCGCGGGCAGCTTTCACAGCCGGCTGTGAATTGTCGGTTCTTTCCCACGGTCATCCTACCGGTTATATTGCAGCAGGCGCATTTGCCATGATCATTGCGCATATATTCCAGGGTCTTCCGCTTCTCAGCGCTTCCAAAGCGACCCTGGAATATCTCGAGAAAATCAACGGACCGAAGGGGGAGCTCGAGTTCATCCGGCAAGGGGACTGTGAGGAGACCATCGCTGCAATCTGGCAGGCCATCGACGCTTTTCATCAACAAGATTCGTACCCTTCGGATATAGATCGGCTCGGAGCGGGCTGGATCGCAGAGGAGGCCCTGTCGATCTCGCTCTTTGCAGCACTTGTTCACCAGAATGATTTTCAGGAGGCGATAGTCATGGCGGTCAATCATTCGGGAGACAGCGATTCAACGGGCAGTATCTGCGGGAACATCGTCGGCGCCGTACTTGGAATCGAAGGTATACCGGAGAACTACAGACAACAAATCGAGCTCTCCCCGCTGATCGAGGAAGTTGCGGGGGATCTTGTAGAAAATGAAGTAGACGAAGCTTTCGCGGCGAAGTACCCCGGCTGGTAAACCGGCCCATACATAGAGTAAACGCAGCATTCCTGAACACGGCCGGCGGTGATTTTTTCCCCGAATCATACCCAAAG
>Ga0272441_10007338_pt1 | contig 17966 bp, 14 predicted proteins | sample SSMProp6N_FD_193582 | JGI IMG/M metagenome (GOLD analysis project Ga0272441, IMG submission 193582) | Marine sediment archaeal communities from Little Sippewissett salt marsh, Falmouth, MA, United States - SSM-Prop-6N | ecosystem: Environmental > Aquatic > Marine > Wetlands > Sediment ... | reverse complement strand
CGCACGCCGGAGGAGGAACTCCGGCGCCTCTTCGCCGACGCGGAGACGTGGAGCGCGGCGCACCCGGACGCCTTCGAGGAGGCGGCCGCGCGCTTCCGAAAGGTCGCCGCGCGCGCGCGGGAGCTCGAGAAGTCCGCCTGGGCCTCGAAGGCCGAGCGCGAGGCCGCGCGCCTCGGCCTGGCGCGCGTCGCGGCCGCGGACAAGGCGTTCGCCGGGCTCGAGAAGGAAGCCAGGCGCCTCACCGCGAAACGGGACTTCGACGGCGCGCTCGCGCTCGCGAAGCCGGGCTCCGCGCCCGAGGCCTTCGCACCGCTCCTCGCCGAGCGCATCGAGAAGCTCGCCGGCGAGCTGCGCGACTCGGCCGAGAAGGCGTTCCGAAAGCCACTTGCGGCGGCGCGCGCGCACCTGGCGGCCGGGGAACCGGCGAAGGGGCTCGAGGCGCTGGCGGCGCTCGAAGGCGCGCGGTACGCGCCCCGCGCCGGCGACGCAGCCGCGCTCGCGAAGAAGCTCGAGGCGCTCGCCTCCGCGCAGGCCAAGGCCGAGGCCGATCGCCTCGCCGACGCGGCCGCCGCGTTCGAGAAGACGCTCGACGCCTTCGACCGCGCCCTCGAGCGCGACGCGGACGACCGGGACGCATCGTTCCCGCGCGTGCGCGCGCTGCTCGGGCGGGCGTCGGGGAACGAGAAGCTCGAGCCGGTCTCCGCGCGCGTGACCGGGCTCGCCGAGATCGCCGACGCCCTCGAGCGCATCGCCGCGTCCGAGGCCGCCGCGCTGAAGGCGCTCAAGGACGGGCGGAAGAAGACCTTCCGCACGCGCGACGGCCGCGAGATCACCGGCGTGGTAAAATCCTTCACCGCCGAGGAGATCGTCGTCCTCTTCCGCGAGGGCGGGGGGCTGGCCTCGGTCGAGATCGAGCGGCGCGTGCGATTCGCGGACCTCGCGCCCGAGGAGCGCGCGCGGCTGCGCGGCGACTTCAAGCCCGCCAAACCGGTCGAGCACCTCGCCTTCGCGCTCTGGTCCCTCGCGACCGGCGACCCGGACCCCGCGACGAGCGCGCTCGCCGCGGCGAAGGAGCATCCCCTCGCCGCGCGCTACGCCGAGCGCCTCAAGAAGGAGAAGGAGGCCGGGGGCGAGGAGGAGGACTAGCCTCCCCGCATCTTATTCGACGATCGGGACTACTCCGCGCCGAGGAGCGCGTGCGCGCCGCGCAAAAGCTCGGGGATATTTAGATTCTGCGGGCAGCGTTCGAGGCACTCGCCGCACTCGGTGCACGCGGTCGCGTTCGGGCCCATCCAGTCGCCCTGACCGAAGCGGGCGTACTTCTCGCGCGCGGCGTCCTCGAGCCCCCACACGTGATAGAGCGGGAAGAGTCCGAGGATGCTGGGGATCTGTATCTTCTGCGAGCACGGCTTGCAGTAACCGCAGCCGGTGCAGCCGGTGTCGTGGAGCGGCTTTCGCTTCTCGACCGCATCAAGGAGCGACTCGGACGCGTGGTGCGAGAGCCCGCCGCGGACCGCCGCGTCGGCGTTGCGGTTCACCATCTCGATCGTGGTCATGCCGCTCATCGCGGTCGAGACGTTCCGATTCGCGAGCACGAAGCGGAGCGCGAGTTCCGCATTTCGCTCGGCCGCGGTGCCCTCCGCCGCGTCGCCCGGGACGAAGGGCGCGAGCACCTCGCTCGGCGCGGCGAGCCGCCCGCCCGCGATCGGGCCCATGACCGCGACGCCGAGGCCCTTCTCCCTCGCGTGCGCGATCGCCCCCTCGAACCGCCGGTCGAGCAGGTTGTACTGGATGACCATCACCTCGAACGCGCCGGTGTCGATGAGCTTCACCACGTTCCCGGGCTCCGCGTGGACCGAGAACCCGATGTGTCCGATCTCGCCCGCGGCCTTCGCCGCCTCGGCCATCGCCAGCCAGCGCGAACCGTGCTCTTTGAATTTCTTCCAGTCCAGCGAGTGCATGAGGTAGAAGTCGATGACCCGTCCGCCGAGCCGCCGCCGCTGCTCCTCGAGGTCGCCCCGGTCGGTCTCGCGCGCGCTGCGCTTTCGATAGTACGCGGCCTTGGTCTGGACGTAGACGCGATGTCCCTTCCACGCGTCGAGCGCGCGGCCGACGGCGAGCTCGCTCTGTGCCCCGTGATAGCCCCAGCTGGAGTCCACGAGGTTGACGCCCCGCTCGAACGCGCGGTGCAGGACCGCGATCGCCTTCTCGAAGTCCACGCCGCCGCCCTTCGGCAGGCACGGCAGGCGCATCGCGCCGTACGAGAGCGGAGAGACCTCGATCCCGGTGTCGCCGTACGGTCGTTTTCTCATGCAGGCCATTATAGCCGAGCCGCAGCCGCGCGTCAAATTCTGACCGCCGCAAAATGTGGGCCCGACGCCGGCGCGCGGAGAGCGCGCGCGTGCGATCCGCCCACGCGCGGACGCGCGGCTCGCCCAATCCCAGGAGCTTCGCCAGGGACGGCAGGCGCGGCATGAAGTCCATGCGCCCGACGGGCCGCCACTTGTGCGGCGCGCGGTTAATAAGCCAGAAGACCTGGGCGCGGTAGGAGCCGTTGATGGCGCTCCTGTAGAGCGCGTCCTCGACGGCTTGGTCGGCGAGCGCCGACGGGCGGGACGCGCGTTCCGCTAGGCTGGGGAGCCCCAGCGAGCTGGACGCGCGTTCCTCTAGCCCCGGCTGGGGCGTCCGCCTGGGCGGAGAGGGCGGGGGATGCGGCCTCGAATGGCGGCAATTTTGAGTGATTTTCATGGCTCCCTGCCTCGGGACATTCACAGTGTCCCTCCATATATAGGGGGCTTTGACGAAAAAATGTACTTAACCCGAACTCCCGAAGGGAGTTGCACTGTGCCCCCCCCCCTGGTTTTGTGGCTCTCTGGAAACAGGAAGAACTAGGGTAAGAAAGCTCTACTATCTGCTAAGTGTTGCCATGATCGCTGCAATTCTACTAAGAAGGTAATTCATCCGTGTTTGCCCGGATGTGTGAATACCTCGAAGATAAGCTTCTGGTCGTTGTTCATTTGGAGGAAGATGCTTGTCATCAACAAGTTTCTTTCGAAATTGCCTTAGCGCAACTGCACTGTGGTGAGCAAGCGCGTTTCGGATCAAGACTATATCCTCAAGTGCAGACAGGTCTGCCGAGTCAAGTGATGAGAAAGGCTTTCCCGAAGAGAAGAAAGCTTGCGCTCTCTTCACAGTGAAGTTCTTATAAGGAAACCAATCCACGTAGCTTCTGGTTCCCCTAGTTACGGCTAAGGCTACTACGTCTGAGCTTACACTTATGAGTGGCCGAACAGAATGATCTGATGAGACGAGTCGGCGACGAAGCAATCCCACAAACAACTGCCCGATGCACTTCTCCACATGTGCGTGGAATTCCAGAAATGCTCCGGCGTACGCTCTTTCGACATCCTTGATTCGGAGACCCCCTCGAGCATAGAGGTTTTCCATTTTTTTCAGGTAGGAATCTAACCCACGAGAATAGGAAGTGACCCCTTTGCCGATAATTGCCGCGGGTTTAGGCATTGCATGCCTCCCGCAGATATTGCCACCCCGCCCCCCTCCCGCTATAATCCCACTTGCACCCGGCGGATATCGCACCCAGGGCGAGAGGCGGCAGGAGGCGGCGGGAAGCGGCAGGAAACGCCAAGAGACGGCGGAAGACGGCCCGGAGAGCGCGCATGCCCATCACCGTCACGTGCCCGTACTGCGAGAAGGTCTACACGCTGCGCGACGAGTTCGCGGGGAAAACCGCCGCGTGCACCTGCGGCAAGGAGATCGAGGTCCCCACCGAACTCGACCTGCCCGTCGCCGAGATCGTCGTGCCGGGCGCGGAGCTCGCCCCGGAGGTGAAGCCGGAGCCGCACCTGCCCCCGGCCGCGGGCGCGCGGCCGTGCCCCCTCTGCGAGGAGTCGACGATCGAGGGCGTGCTGGACTACTGCGGCGCGTGCGGCGCGCGGCTCGCCGCGGCGCGCGAGGCGCTCGCGCCGGACGGGGGCGGGGGCGCGGGCGGAAGGACCGGCCCGTGGGGCCGGAAGGCGGTCGCGTGGCTCGTCGTCAACGGCACGCTCCTCCTCGCGGTGATCGCCATCGCCCTGGGGGAGTGGACGAGGCTCTGCGTCGCGCTCGCCGCGATCGCGCTCGCCGCCGGCGCGTTCTTCGTCGCCTCCCGCGTCGCCGCGGCGCACGAGGCGGACGAGAGGGAGCGCGCGCTCGCCGAGGCGCGGCGCGCCGCGTTCGCCAACGAGCTCCCCGGAAGGATATGGCTCGACCCGGTCTGGGCGCGGGAGGAGCTCTGCCGGGCCGCGGGCGGGGCGAGCCTCTGCTACGTGGTCCGGCGGCTCGGCACGGGCCGGTACCTGCACCACCTCTCGCTCGCCGCGCCGGAGCGGCCGCCCGAGGCGCGCGGGGAGATGTTCCTGCGGCTCGTCGCGGCGCTCGCCCGCGAGCGCCCGGAGGCGGACCCGGGCCCGGCCGACGCGATCACCGTCGAGCGCGGGCAGAGCGACGTCCTCCACCACCTCTTCCTCCTGTCCGCGGAGGAGCACGCCGCGCTCGCCCGGCGCGTCACGGGCGGCCGCGCCGGGTAGATTCGCGCCAATTTATGTAAACGCGCCGCCCGCCCCGAACGTCCAACCTGTTGAAAGGCCGGGGGGGCGGGGATACAATGGCCTCTCGAGGCGGAGAGCCCATGGCCGAGACCTGCCGGAGCTGCGGGATCAACGACGCGCGCGAGGGCGGGCTGTGCCCCAAGTGCGCCGCGGTCGCCGCCGAGCTCGCCGCCGCGGCCGGCGAGCCCGCCGCCGAGGCCATCACGAGCGCCGCGCCGCGCCGCAAGCGCGAATCGACCGTGGACCCCACGCACGAGACGCGCGTCATCCGCAGGGCGCCCAAGAACGATGCGGACGAGGCCGGCGACGACGACGAGGTCGCCGAAGCGGTCGCGGCCGGGTCCGTGCCCGAATCGCTGCCGGGCGGTTCGCCCGATCCGGCGGAGCCCCCCCCGCCGCCCGAGGCGGGGAGGCGCTTCGGCAGCTACATGATCATCAAGGAGATCAGCCGCGGGTCGATGGGCGTCGTCTACCGCGCCGAGCAGACGAGCCTGCGGCGCGAGGTCGCGCTCAAGGTGCTGCTCGCCGGCGAGCACGCGAGCGCGAAGCAGGTCTCGCGCTTCCGGCGCGAGGCGCAGGCGATCGCGCGGCTCCACCACCCGAACATCGTGCCGGTGTTCGAGGTCGGCGAGGAGGGCGGGCGGCACTACTTCGCCATGGCCTACGTCCGCGGGCGCACGCTCGCCGAGGTCGTCAAACAGGAAGGCGCGATGGAGCCCGCGCGCGCGCTCGAGATCTGCGAGGCGGTCGCCGACGCGGTGCACGCGGCGCACACGCGCGGCGTCATCCACCGCGACATCAAGCCGAGTAACATCATGCTCGACGAGCGCGGGGGCGCGCACATCATGGACTTCGGCCTCGCCAAGCAGGTCGACGCCGAGACGCAGCACACGCAGAGCGGGACCACGCTCGGCACGCCCGCGTACATGCCGCCCGAGCAGGCGCGCGGCGAGGTGAGCGCGATCGACGCGCGCAGCGACGTGTACTCGATCGGCGCGGTGCTCTACGAGCTCGTCACCGGGCGCGCGCCCTTTACGGGATTGGCGATGCTCGACATCGTGCTCGCCGTCATCAACAACGACCCGCCCGCGCCGCGCGCGGTGAACCCGCGCGTCCACCGCGACATCGAAACCATCATCCTGCGCGCGATGGACAAGGAGGCGGCGAGGCGCTACGCCTCGGCCGCGGAGCTCCGCGACGACATCCGCCGCTACCGCGCGGGCGAGGCCATCCTCGCCCGGCCGAGCTCGGCGCTCGCGCGCGCCTGGCGCCGGCTCGTGCGCCGGAGGCACACGCTCGGGTGGATCGCCGCGGCCGTGCTGCTCGTCGTCGCCGCGGTCGCGCTCCTCGCCGTCGCCGAGGCCGAGCGCCGCCGCCGCGAGGACGCCGCGCACGACGCCGAGATGATGACCGGCGAGTGGCAGACGCGGCTCGTCGAGAGCTTCGCGCCCGCGTCGCTCGAGGCGCACTGGTCGCGCACCGCGTCGGTCTACCCCGACGCCGAGGGCCCGCGCGTCCGCGACGTGACCGCGCCGCGCCTCGTGGGGGTGGACGTCTGGAGCGGGAACGTGCGGCTCATCGGCACGCTCGCCGTGCCCGAGGGCGCGGCCGAGGGGCGCTTCCACCTCGCGCTCAAGGGGAACGAGGAGCCGCCGCACGTGGCCTACGCCGTGCGCTGGGGCGGGGGGCGGCTCTCGCTCGTGGGGCGGCGCACGCTCGAGCGCGCGCTCAGCTCGCCCGTGGTGCTCGCGGAGAAGAACGTGCCGCTCCTGGCGCCCGGGCGGAAGTACGAGGTCGTCTTCGAGCGGCGCGACGTCACGCTCAGCGTGCGCGTGACCGGGCCGGAGATCGACGAGGAACTCCGCTACCGCAACCCGCACCTTTCGCACTGGCGGCTCAAGCTCCTGCGCGCGGAGGTCCGCGACACCACGAGCGGCGCGCCCTTCGAGCGGCTCGAGCTCCAGACGCAGGAGGCGCCCGAGCGCGCGGGCAAGCTCCAGATCGCCGACCGCCTCTTCTTCATCGGCGAGTACCACCAGGCCCGCGAGAACTACGAGAGCATCCTCCGCCGGAGCGCGCCCGCCGGCGACGCGCGCGCGCATTATCTCGAACAGCTCCTCGCGCACCACCGGCTCGGCCTCTACCACGATCTCAAGAACGACCCCGCGCGCGCCCGCGAGGCCTACCGCGAGGTGATCCGCCTCCAGCCGCAGGCCCTCGGCGACCGCGTGCCCCCGCCCGAGGTCGACGCGGTCCTCCGCGAGGTCTACATGCGGGGCCTCGTCTGCGCCTTCCGGCTGCGGGACTTCAAGGGGGCCGAGAGCGCGCTCGCGCGCTACGCCGAGGGGCCCTACCGCATCGGCGCGCCGTGGATCTGGGACCTCGTCTTCGAGGCGCGGCGCTCGCTCGTGGCCGAGGGCGCGCCGGCGGGCGCGGCGCACGCGCTCGTCGCGGCCTCGGACTGCCCGCCCGGCTTCTGGGCCATGGAGGACCTGGTCCTGCGCACCGCGCTCGCCTACGTCGAGTCCGGCGAGCACGGGAAGCTCGACGAGCTCTACGCGGCCTACCCGACCTCGCTCCTCGCGGCCGCCTACGCGCGCGCGGTCGAGAGGGCCGCGCTCGGGTCGCGGTTCGCCGAGGGGCTCGACCTCCTCGCGCTCTCGGCGCGCCGTTTTCCCGGCGACGCGCGGCTCGTGCGCGCGGGCGGACGCCTCGCCTCGGCCGCGCTCGAGGCGAAGGAGTACCTCACGGTGATCCCGATCCTGCGCGCGGCGCCGGACCTCCCCGGCGAGGGGCTCCTCGCCGACGCGGTCTGGCGCGCGGTGAGCGACGAGCGGGGGCGGCTCGACGAGGCGCTGCAGATCTTCGCCTTCGCGCGCGACCGCCTGCCGCGACTCTCCCCCGCGCTCCAGGCGCACTCGGTCGTGCTCGCGGGCAAGCTCCGCGAGCGCGGCGAGGCCGGCGGCGTGAGCCGCGTCTACCGCGCCTATCCGAACCCGGCCCTGGCGCAGGCGTACAAGGACGCGGCCGAGGCGCTCGTCGCGCGCGGGCGCTACACGCCCGCGCTCGCGCTCCTCGCCGAGGCGAGGGCGCACTTCGGCGGGCGTGACGCGAAGTTCGCCTCGCTCGCGGCCGCGGCCGGCCGCGCCTATGCGACATTGGGCCTCTCCACCGACGTGAAGCGCGCGTACGAGGCGTACCCCTCGGCCTCCTTCGCGCCCGCCTTCCGGACGCTCGGCGCGCGGCTCCTCGAGCGGGGCGAGCACGCGGCAGCGGCCGGGCTCTACGTCCACGTGCGCGCCCGCTGCCCGGCGGCCGCGGGTGACGCCGCGCACCACGCCGCGCGCGCGCTCGCCGCCGCGCGCACGGGCGGCTCCTTCGCCGCGGCCTTCCGCCCGCTCGCGCTCGAGGCCGAGCGGCTCGCCGAGGAGCGTCCTTTTGAAGCTGCCTGGCAGCTCGCGGTCGCGGACGTGCTCGTCGGCGCGGGCCTCTCGACGGAGGCGCTCGACTGGTACGCGCTCGCGGGCGCGGACGGCGCGCCCGACGCGGTCGCCGCCGCCGCCGCGCTCCACCGGGCGGAGCTTTTGATCATGGACGGCCGCGCGGCCGAGGGGCTCGCCGCATTTGATGCGCTCGCCGCGGCCTGGCCCGGGTCGGCCGAGGCGGCGGGCGCGCGCGCGGTGCAGGAGCGCTCCGGCGAGGCACTCGAACGGCTGCGGGCCGCCCGGCCGCGCCCCTTCGGCGAGGCGCATTTCGCGCTGCTCGCGGGCTTGAACCTGAGGCTCGCAGGCCAAACAGAAGAAGCGGAGGAGGCGCTCGGCCACGCGCGCAAGAAGGCCAAGCCGGGCCGCTGGCCCGCGCCGCTGGTGGGCATGGGGGAATAGGGCGCCGCATTGTTTTCCGGGACCTCGCCGCGTTCGCCGGCGAGGCGAAGAAGCTCAGGTAGACTCTTCGGGCGCCGCGCCGTCCCCCGCCGCGAGAGGGCGCGGGCGCACGGGCGCGGCCGCGAAGGCGAGGCACTCGAGACGCGAGAGGCGCCTGGCGACCTCGGCAGCGATGCGCTCGCCGCGCGCGCGGCGGGAGAGCTCCGCCGGGAAGTCCGCCGGTCGCACCGGCGGGCCGTAGAAGACGTGCACGCGGCCGGGCCGCGGCAGCCGGTACGTGCGCGGCCAGGCGTCGAAGGCGCCGTGGATATAGACCGGCACGACCGGCACGTCCGCGCGGGCGGCGAGCGATCCGACGCCGCTGCGCACCACCCCCAGCGCGCCGTCGCGCGTGCGCGTGCCTTCGGGAAAGAGAAGCAGCGCGCGGTTTTGATCAAGGAGCGCGAGCGCCGCACGCAGGGCGGCGGAGTCGGCCTCGCCGCGCTCAAGCGGGACCGCGTTGACCGTGCGGATGAACCGCCCGAACGCGCCGCGGAAGAGCGTCCGCCGCGCGAGGTACCAGCACTGCCGATCGAGGAGGCAGGTCGCGAGCACCGGGTCGAGGAAACTCTGGTGGTTCGAGGCGAGGAGGAGGCCGCCCGCGCGCGGCACGTGCTCGAGCCCGTGCCCGCGCAGGCGCAGGAGCGTGCGGGTCAGGTGGCGGCAGGCGAGGCGCAGGACGGAGAAGTAGGCCCAGTTCATCGTGCTACGCGCCGCCCGCGCGCTCGCGCCACCGCGCGGCGATCCGGTCGACGACCTCGGCGAGGGGCATGCCCGTCGTGTCGAGCTCGACGGCGTCCGCCGCGCGCGCGAGGGGCGCGACCGCACGCGAGGTGTCGCGCCGGTCGCGCTCGGCGAGGTCCGCCTCGACCTCGGAAAGCGGCCGGTCGATGCCGGCGGCCGCGAGCTGCACCATCCGCCGGCGCGCGCGCTCGGCCGCCGAGGCGGTGAGAAATATCTTCAGCTCCGCGTCGGGGAAGATGACCGTGCCGATGTCGCGGCCCTCCATGACGACGTCGCCCGTCTCGCGGAAGGCGCGCTGCACCTCGAGGAGCGCGGCGCGGACTTCCGGAGCGCTCGCCGCGTGGTGGACCTGGCGCGTGAGTTCGGGCGTGCGGATCGTGCGCGTCACGTCCCCGCCATCGAGGAGGACGCGGCCCTCACCCCCGCCGCCGGCGGCGCCGGCGGCATCGGGCTCGAAGACGACCTCCATGCGGCGCGCGCAACCGGCGAGGCCCGCGGCGTCCTCGAGGGAAACGCCCTCGCACAGGGCCTTGAGCGTCGCGCACCGGTAGAGCGCGCCCGAATCGACGTGCCGCGCGCCGATTCGCGCAGCCACCCGGCGCGCGACCGCGCTCTTGCCGCTCCCGACCGGCCCGTCGATCGCCAGAACCCGGCCCAAACGCCCTCCCTTCACCGCCCGCGCGCGCGCATTGTAGCCGCCCCCGACGCCGCCGCAAGAGGGGGCGGCGCGCCGAAGTGTGCGCGGGACCGCAACCCTTTGCGCAGGAAGGAGATACGCCTCTCCGAGGACCCGCGCCCGCCCGGAGTTTTGTCCGGTCGGGCGGTTGACAGGCTACTACACAGGGGGTACCTTATTATGGAGGAGGGGGTGCCCCGCAGGGGAGGGGTGTACCCTCCCGACGGCGGACGGCGGCGAGGAGAGAGGCCATGAGGCGAAAGAGGTTGCCGGGCACGTCGGCCAAGCGGGGCTTCACGCTCATCGAGCTGTTGATGGTCATGGCGATCATGGGGATCCTCGCCTCGCTCCTCATCGGGGCGTACCAGGGCTCGAGGGAGAGCATGCGCAAGCGCCTCGCGGTCGCGGACCTCGAGCGCCTGGCCAACGCGTGCGAGATGTACCAGAGCTTCTACGGCGAGCTGCCCGTGCCCGACGGCGACGACACCGAGAACTTCGAGATCTACGAGCAGCTCCAGACCCTGGGCAACGAGGTCCGCCGCCGCACCAAGCCCCTCGTCTGGAGCGAGGAGCGGCGCAACGGCGTCGGCTCAATGCTCGACCCGTGGAGCCGGCCCTACGTCTTCAAGCTGGTCGACGTGGACCTCGAGGAGAAGGAAGAGGCCCAGGTCGTCTACGTGAGCGTCGACCACAACAATGGGCCCGACCCCACCAACTGGGACCAGCTCTCGGTCCTCGGCCGGAGCGAGTTCAAGCTCGTCCCCGGCTCGAGCTACTTCAAGATATTCAACACCGAGGACCACCCGGAGAACACGGCCCACAACGTCGTCGCCGACGCGGTCAAGTTCGTCCGGGTCAGCGACGCGATGGAGTACATCTACAGCCCGATCGGCACCGCCACGCTCAAGCCGACCGTCACGGTCACGGCCGGGAGCATCACAATAAACACGGACTGGGGCTGGGACTACTACAATGATCCCCCGATTGGGGGAGCCGACAACTACTACACTTGGCGCAGCAGCACCGGAAACCGCGGCTCGGTCACGTATCCCGCCCCGGGCCCGACGGAGGAGCTGTACGAGATCTACTACTGGCACAGGGACCAAAACACCCCGGACATGCCGATCGAGCTCTACTTCAAGTTCTCGCCCGGGGACCGGCCGGTCTTCCGGATCTACTCGGTCGGGTCGAACGGCGTGGACAACGACGCGGTGCCCGACGACATCGTCCGCGACGTGACCGCGGAATAGGCGGAGCGCGGCATGAATAAACGGCGCAGACCGAACCGGACGGAACCGCGCGGCTTCACGCTGGTCGAGCTGATGGTGGTCATCTTCATCATCGGGATGCTCATGGCGCTGCTCCTCTCGGGCATCAACAGCGCCAAGCGCGCCCGCGAGCGGACCGCGACCGAGAACACGATGAACAACATGTCCATCGCCATCACGACGATGAAGCAGGACCTGGAGCTCAGCTTCCTCGCCGTGGACGGCGACGGCTTCGCCCTGCCCTTCGACGCGGAGGGCTGGCACTACTGGACCGACGGGGACGCCGTGGACCACCGCTTCGAGATCGGCCGGGAGCTCGACCCGGCGAACAAGGCCTGGGCCTCGGACTTCGAGCCCTACCTCAACCGCCCGAAGCGGCGCTACTACGGCGCCACGAAGCGGCAGGTCCGAAACGGGAACCTCACGGACGCCTGGGGCACCCCGTTCCGCTACGAGCTCTTCCCGGACCCGAACATGAACGGCCAGGTCGAGGAGGAGCGGCTCGTCTCGGCGGGCAGGGACATGGAGTGGGACACGGCCGATGACATCGCCCACGTCCTCAGCCGCCGGAACGCGCCCTAGCCGCGCGCGCGGCCGGAGGAGGGAACATGCGCACGTCCGGAACGGCGCAGGAGAGGGGCCGCCGCCGCGGCTTCACCCTCATCGAGATGATGGTGGTGATCGCCATCATCGGGATCATGATGAGCCTCCTCTTCCCGACCATCGCGTCGATCCGGCGGCACCTCGTCAAGACGCAGGTCAAGAACTTCGTCAAGCAGATCGACGTGGCCCTGGCGAACTATCGCCTGGAGGAGGGCACGCTCCCCTGGAGCTCGGTCCACAGCCCCGCCCCGATCAACCGGAACACGGTCTCGCTGGTCCTGGTGACGGACTACCTGCCGGACCTCAAGTCCAAGTGGCGCGACGACTTCGACAAGGACGGCACCGAGGAGCTCGTGGACCTGTGGGGGTACTCGATCAAGTTTCGCGCGGACCCGCGCACCAAGGACCCGGTCATCTGGTCCCTCGGCGACCCGGACTATGACGCGCGCGGGAGCGCGCGCAGGCCCGGCGCCCTGACCGACGCCGAGTGGCACGCGATCCTGCTCGGCCCGCCGCTGCCGAGCTCGCCGGGCGGGGACCAGACCGCCGACTGCGCCGACGACGAGCGCGCCACCTACGGCTACGACGACATCGCCGGCCGGGACTACACCGACTCGGACACGTACCCGGGCAGCTACTACTGGTTCGGCAAGGGCGACACCGGCAACGACATCACGAACCTGTAAGGGGAGGCGGGAGGAGACATGACCGCGAGCCGCCGCACATCCGGCTTTACGCTCATCGAGCTCCTCGTCGTGGTGGCGATTCTTGGGGTCCTGCTCGCGCTCCTGCTGCCCCGTCTCCGACCGCCCGCGGGCCAGACCGCGGAGCACACGTTTCAGAAGCTGTCGCTGGGGGTCTCGACGCTGAAGACGGACCTCGGGATCCCGGTCGGGGATTTCCTCGCCGTGGACGGCGACGGACGCGCACTCCCGACGGACGCCGAGGGCTGGCACATCTGGACCGACGGGGCCGGCGCGACGCACCGCTTCGAGATCGGCCGGGAGCTCGACCCGACGAACCCGGCCTGGGCCGCGACCTTCACGCCCTACCGCAACCGGGGGAAGAAGGAGTACTACGGCTCCTCGAAGAAGGAGCGCGAGAAGGGGCACCTCGTCGACCCCTGGGGCACGCCCTACCGCTACGAGATCCACGTGCCGGCGGACATGGGCGGGAAGGTCGAGGCCGAGCAGATCGTCTCGGCGGGCAAGGACCGGCGCTGGGGGACGGGGGACGACCTCGTCCTCGAGCTCGCGAGCCGCGTGAGACCGGAGCCGTAGCGCCGAGCACGCGCGGCCGACGGAGGAGGACCGATGAACCGACCGGAAGGCGAACGCCGGGGGCGATCGCGCGGCGGCTTCACGCTCATCGAGCTGCTGGTGGTCATCTCCGTCATCGGGATCCTGATGAGCATGCTCTTTCCCATCATCGCGTCGATCCGGCGGCACCATAAGAAGATCGACGCGAAGCACCTGGTCCAGGAGGTGGGGCTCGCCCTCGCGAACTACCAGATGGACACCCACATGTTTCCCTGGAGCGCCACGCACGTGCACCTGCCGATCGACCGGAACGACGTGGCCCTGCGCCTCCTGCCCCTCAACCCCAAGGTGAACCCGGGCATGGTCCGCGGCACCGGCGTCCGGGACTACCTGCCCGAGATCAAGGACAGCTGGCTCCGGGACTACGACCACGACGCCGGCGGGTACGCCGAGATCGTGGACACGTGGGGGTACTCCATCAAGTTCCGGGTGAGCCCGAGGGCCCTGGACGAGGCGGTCGTCTGGTCCCTGGGCGAGCCCGACCGGGACGCGCGCGACGACGCGAGCTCGGCCGAGCTCGAGGCCGACCGGCTCACCCTCTACATCGGCGACGAGACGGCGGACTGCCTCGAGGACGAGCGCGCCGCCCACGGCTACGACGACGTGGACGGCATGGACTTCACCGACACGGGCTCGTACCCGAGCGATTACTACTGGTTCGGCAAGGGCTACACGGGGAACGACATCACCAACCTGTAGGGGCGCGAGACGTCAGGAAGGAGCGCTGAGATGATTCGGACCGTTCGGCCCGGCGCCCGGAGGGAGGGCGGCTTCACGCTCATCGAGATGCTGGTCGTCATCGGCATCATCGTGTTGATGCTCTCGCTGGGGGCGGTCACGCTCTTCCAGTTCCTCCGGACGCAGAAGACCAAGCTGGCCCTGGGGCAGGTCTCGAGCCTCATCCGCATGGCCCGGCAGTTCGCGGTCTCCAAACGCCGGCGCTGCTGGGTCGAGTTCAAGAAGAAGAGCGGCTCGACCCCCGCCAAGGCCATCCTCTACGCGGCCGAGGGCGTCGCCGACGTCGACACCGGCCGGCTCTCGTGGGCGATCTCGGTCACCGAACCCCTCAAGACCATGGAGATGCCCCCCGAGGTGGACTTCGTGCTCGTGCCCGGCAACAGCGCCATCCCGGAGAGGACCCTCGGGACCATCGACCGGACCTGCTTCGTCGTCTACAGCGACGGCACCTGCGAGGCCGAGGAACCCGAGGACAGCGAGGTACCCACCTGCTACGACGACAACCCGGCCGTGACGCAGGACCCGGCCGACGGGACCTCGGTCGAGGAGTTCAAGGTGACCTACCGCTACAAGCTGGTCATCCAGAACACCGAGGACGGGGACATCGGCATCATCTTCGTGCCGCCGCGGACGGTCTCGATGCGCGAGAAGTACCTCCTCTTCGAGGAGGCGAGGGAGACGCTCGTGGACCCGGACGGGTCGGGCTCGGAGCTCTTCCCGCCGCACTAGGCGCGCGGCGCGCCGAGGCGAGACAAAGAAGAGCCCCGCGGCCGACGCCGCGGGGCTCTTTTTCTTTCGCCCGGGGGGGGCGCCCGCGTCAGCGGCCGGCGCGCAGGCGCTCGATCTCGCGAAGGATCTCGGCGGTGGTCCAGTCCGGGTGGAGCTAGATCATCCGGGCGAGTCGCCCCAGGCTCTCGCGCTCGAGACCCAGCGTGATCCCGCCCGTGCCCACGTCCGGCCTCGGCGCGCCGGGGCGGTAGTAGAGCTCCCACAGGTACTCGGGCTTGAGGAACGACGGATGGTCGTTGAACAGGAAGCGCGGGTGGCCGAGGTCGGGGCTGGCGACCCACATCGATCTCGGGCCCGGGAAGTGCAGCCGCCCCTGCGCGTCGCGGTAGGGCCGCGGGAGCGTCCGGAACGGGCTCCACCAGAGAAGCTCCTCGAGGGTCCCGGTGCCCTGCACGTTCTCGGTCCAGGGGTCGAAGTCGGTGACCGCCACGAGCGCATCGGCCTCGGTCATGGGCTCGGCGTGGATCGGGTCGGCCTGCGCCGCGCCGCCCAGGAGGCGGCCGGCGAGCGCGCGCTCCTCGGAGATCACGATCGCCTCGTCCATGAGCGCGTAGCGCAGGCGCACCTCGCGCGTCGAGGCCAGGCGCAGCACGTGCCCGAGCACGCTGCGCAGCGTCATCCGCTTGGTCGTGAAGGTGATCTTCTGGTCCCGGACCGCCGCGGGCAGCTTGTTGTCGAGGACGAGCGAAACGTCCGCGGTCTTGCCCACGAGGGCGAGGACGTCCTTGAGCGCCGCGTCCCGCCAGGACAGGTCCACGACCCTTTCGAAGGCCTTCTCGACGCGGGACTCGAAGGGCACGCCCTCCGCAGCGACGCTCCCCACGGCACCGGCGGACGAGAGCACGAGAGCAAGCGCGGGAACGATCAGCGCGTTTCGCATGGGCCGACCTCCTCTTTCCGGGCGGCCCAGGGGCGCAACGAACGGTGCGCGGGCGGGACCGCTACTCGACGACCTCGATCGTGAGCATCTCCTTGAAGCCGGCGAGCTGGAAGATCCACTCGATCCGGCGGGAGACGCGCAGGACGAGCTCCTTGTCCTTCTCCTTCGCCTCGACGAACACGTTGCCCAGGATCCCCAGGTACGTGCTGAAGACGAAGCCGACGCGCGTCAGGTCGATCGTGATCGTCGCGTCCTCGCACGCCAGAAGTTCCTGGCACCGCTGGCTGAAGACCTCGTGGCTCTCCCAGTACAGGTCCTGGTGGACCACAAGGGTGTTGCCCTTCAGCTCGAACTCCGGAGCAGCCACGGCTGCCTCCTTATCTTTAGACGCGGACAACGTTCCGGGTTTAGCCCGGAATCCTTGAAAAATGTACTCCCCCGAGCGGGGCTTGTCAAGGCCGAGGCGAGGATTCGCCAAGCCCTTGCCCGGCGGGGGGATGCGGGGGAGGGGGGGGCGGGCGAGGGAAAGGGGGCGCCCCCCTAGTTCCGCAGCATCCGGAAGCCGACCTTGATCGGCACGTCGGCCTTGGCCGGGTGCTTCTCGTAGGCGACGAGCGAGGCGCCCTTCCCGTCGGTGGCCGCGCAGGGCTCGCCCGCGGGGCTCGCGAGCGTACCGGAGAGCTTGACCGGCGCGCCCCCCGGCTTGCCGTCCGCGCCGATGCGCTGAGCGAAAACCGTGTCGGCCGGGCAGCCGTTCTTGCTCTCGCGAACGTACTCGCCCCAGGCGACGAGGAAAGCCGATCCGTCCCAGACCACGTCCGGGTTGAGAATGCGGTTGCGGGCACCCTTGCCGGTCGCGCCCGCGAGGACGAAATCGACCTTGCGCGCGCCTTTCGCGTCGAAGAGCGCAGCGTTCTTGTCCGGGCCCCAGCTGCGACCTGCGGGCGAGTCGTTCTTCCACGCGGCGAAGTACGCGCCCTTTCCCCCGGCCACCGCGATGGGGTGGCCGTTTCCGGCCGGTCCTTTCTTGCGCGCGTCCTTGGCCTTCTTGTCGAACGCGTACGCGGGTTGCGCGCCGGGCTTTCCGCCCTCGATCATCCAGCCCTGCACCATGGGCGCGCGGTAGGTGTCCTTCGGCGTGCCGAGCGCGATGTGCAGGACGAAGCTCTTCCCGCCGCCCGCGGAGGCCACGGCCGGCGCGTAGGCGTGATAGAAGCCGCCCTTGGCCACGACCACGCCGCCCGCGTCGAGCACCTTGCCGCCGGGCGAGACGCGCGCGGTCACGGTCTGGTACCAGTTCGACCGGCCCCGGTCCTGCCAGACGACGACGAACGCCTTCCCATCCCACGCGACGTCCGGCTTGGCCTGGTTGTGCGCGCCGCCGGCGACGAGGATGCCGTCCGGGTCGAGGACCACCCCGTCGGGGCTGACGCGCGCAGCGTAGACGTCCCAGTCCTTCCCGTTGCGCAGGTCCTGCCACGCGACCAGGAAGACGTCGCCCCCAAAGGCTGCATCCGGCCGCTCCTGAAGGTCGGGCGCACCGCAGACGACGATCGGCTTCGCGTCGAGCGGCTTGCCGGACGCGTCCACGCGGCAGGCGACGATGTCGCCGATGAATTTGTGCCCCTCGCGCAGGTCGCCGGGCGCGACGCGGCCGGCCTGCCAGGCGACGAGGTACTTGCCGGAGCCGAAGGCCGCGGTCGGCTGGTAGGCGTCCTTCCCTTCGCGCACCGGGAGGAGCACCTCGGCCGAGGGCGCGCCCGCGCGGGCCGGGAGGGTGCCGAGCGCGAGCAGCATAACAAGTACGAGTCTCTTCGTCATGGCCATCCCCCCTCTACTTCACGCGCCGGAAGCGCCAGGCGATGCGCGGCGAGTGGACCTGGCTACCGAAGCTGCCGTCCTCGAGCCAGCGCCCGCCGCCGTAGAACTTGACCCTGGCCGGCTTGCCCGACTCGATGAACTTGACGATCGTGGGCTTGCCCCGGCCGCCGCTCTCGATGCCGAGACAGGCGATGACCTTCTTCTCGAGGTCCATGCGGAAGAAGTTCCACGTGTCGGTGCGCCCGCCGTAGAGGAAGCGGTAGTCCGGGTCGTCCGGGCCGAACATCACCGAGCCCTGGTTGTAGAGCGTCGTCCCCTTGAAGGGGCCGGGCACGCTCTTGCTTCGCGCGGGTTCGCCCTCCTTGGCGATAGGCAGCACGCCATGGAAGGAGCCGTCCGCCAGGCTCCAGTACCAGACGTACCAGTTCTTCGAGCTGAACGCGCTCGCGTAGATGCGGCCGTTCTTCTCGTCGAGCGCGAGCGATGCGCCCCAGGCAGGCTTGATCTTCTCCCGTATCTTGAACTGCGGGCCGGGCTTGGTCGTGCCATCGGTGCCGACGATGACGGTCGCGCCGCCGCTCTTGAGGACGTAAAGCCT
>Ga0272441_10007337_pt1 | contig 17967 bp, 11 predicted proteins | sample SSMProp6N_FD_193582 | JGI IMG/M metagenome (GOLD analysis project Ga0272441, IMG submission 193582) | Marine sediment archaeal communities from Little Sippewissett salt marsh, Falmouth, MA, United States - SSM-Prop-6N | ecosystem: Environmental > Aquatic > Marine > Wetlands > Sediment ... | reverse complement strand
TTGAAGGGGTAGGATTTGGCGAGCTCGAGAAGATCCATGTCGATGTAGCTGGCAAGGATCTCTAAGAGGGCCCTTGTGTAGTCCTCGATGTCGGGCAAACTTTCCCTGAGGTGCGTTTCTCCGTCGATGGAGATGACGAGAATATCTGCACCGACGATAGAGATGTATTCAGCATCAAGGAGCTTCTTCAAGTGCTTGTCCAGATTTCTGCTTCCCACTTCCGGTCTCAGATCGAAGTTGTAGCGGATATCGAATCCACCTTCGATCTTCAGAATGAAGACCAGCCATGGCAAGACTTCTCTCTTGATACCCCTTTCGCCTCGTGAATGGAGAAGTGTCAAGAGCGTAAGCATCTCATGGATCATCGCATACCTCCCTCTATTGGTGTGGTTCTATTCTATATTTAATTATTATTAAGTCAACATTACTTGCCTAATTATAAAAAACCTGCTATATTGTTCCTATAAAAAATATGAAAGATTTTGGAATTAAAACTGAAGATTTAAAGGATGTGGGTGCTTTTTTTGGACATCGTATTTCAAGGTGTCATCCCAAAATGAAAACTTTTGTTTTGGGGATTAAGGGAAGCGACCACATTAATGTTATTGATTTAGAAAAAACTAAAGAGTTTTTGATTAAAACCCTAGAATATATTGAGGAATTAACTAAACAAGGGAAAACTATTTTATTCGTAGGCACTAAGGTGGCATCTAAGAACTTGATTGAAGAATTTGCTAAGAATGTAGCACACCCTTATGTTAGCGAAAGATGGATTGGTGGAACATTAACTAATTTTGAAACCATTAAAAAAAGAGTTGATTATTTGAAGGATTTAGAAAAAAAGAGAGAATCAGGTGATTTACAAAAATATACTAAAAAGGAACAATTAGAGTTTGATAAAATTATTGAGAGATTAAAACTTAAATTTGAAGGAATTAAATCTTTAGAAAAAAGACCAGATGTATTATTTGTAGTTGATATTAAGAAAGATGCTTTAGCAGTCAAAGAAGCTAGAATGAAAGAAATCCCAGTAATAGCTATTACTGATACTAATGTTGACCCAACTTTGGTAGATTATCCAATCCCCGCCAATGATGATGCTAAAAGTTCTGTAAAATATATTTTAGATAAAATCCAACAAGTAATTATTGACAATAAAAAATGATTGATGAAATTAAATCTTTAAGGGAGAAGACAGGTGTTTCTCTAGACTTGTGTAAAAAAGCTCTTGAGCAGAGTGATAATCTAGGTGAGGCAGAAGCATTGTTGAGAAAATGGGGACAAAAGTTAGCAAGCAAGAGAACAGACAGGGTCACTAATCAAGGATTAATTGATTCATACATTCACGCCAATGGTAAGTTGGGAGTTTTGATTGACCTAAGATGTGAAACTGATTTTGTAGCTAAAACAGATGATTTTAAAGAATTGGCCCATGAATTAGCATTACATATTGCTGCGGCTAGTCCCCAGTATATTTCAGCAGAAGATATTCCCACTGAAGTAGTTGAAAAGGAAAAGGAAATATATACTGAACAAATGAAAGATAAGCCAAAAGAAATGATTGATAAAATTATTCAAGGCAAATTAGACAAGTTTAAAAAAGAGGTTTGTTTATTAGATCAATTATTTGTAAAAGATGACTCTAAAACTATTCGGGATTTAGTTAATGAATACATTGCCAAGATAGGGGAGAATATTACTATTGCTCAATTTGCTAGATTAGAGATATAATATACATATGATAAACATTCCTAGCTTAATTATTTTTCTATTAAGTCTTGCAGGACTTTTGTTTTTCATTATTAAGAAGACTCCAGAGATGAAAGCTATTCCTGTGGAGAAAACTAATTTGAACTTGAAAAATAAGATAAAATCATTAAAACCAAAGATAAGTACTGATAAATTAGTTAAGAAATCGCTATTTAAGACTAGAGAAATGTTAAGAAAAGGAGAAAGGTGGGCAGATAAATCTTTAAAAAAAGTTACTCATTCTCAAAAATTTAAAGAAGATTATTGGGATAAGGTGGATTAGCCGAGGTAGCTCAATCGGCAGAGCAGGGCTTTTGTAAAGCTCAGGTTGGGGGTTCGATTCCTCTCCTCGGCTCCAAATAATTAAAACAAATATTATGAAGAAAAAGTTAATAATACTTTTGATTCTAGTAATAATTCTAATTGTATTATTAGTATTATTGCTAACGACACCTAAAAATAATATAGAAGTTCAAGAGACCGATTTTCCAGAGACTACCTATATAGGAATTAAAGAAGAAATAACCTTTGACCAGATGAGAGATGCTGCTACTTATGAAACAGCATATGAAGAGATAATGAATTATACTACCGGGAACCAGATTATTCTATCTGGTCCGCCTGTAAATATCTATTTTACATGGGATGAAGAGAACGAATTAACTACCATGGGAATTGCGATGCCAGTGATGGATGTTGCTGAAATTGATAGTCAAGATTTAGAGTTAATAACAATTGGCCCAAGCAAAGCATTAAAAGCAGTCCATGAGGGTGATTATACAAAACTCTATAAAGCTCATTTGGCGCTAGAAAAATATATGATAGATAATGGGTACGAACTCAATGAGATTGGAATGGAAGAATATATTACTGAAACGGACGCGGAGCCATTATTGACTAATGTATATTTATTTGTGAAGTAATAGGAAAACCGCCCTTACGGGCGGTTTTAAGATTCCTCCACACTTGACAATTTTTTATAAACAATTAATATGATTTGTACACGCTTTTCAGCGTGAGTCCTTTTACAATTTAAATAAGCAATCATTCATTAATGAGTCTTTAAAGTTGTTCCGACTATTCTTTTTTGAGAGTTTGATCCTGGCTCAGGATGAACGCTTGCGGTGTGGATAAGGCATGCAAGTCGAACGGTCTACTTGTAGACAGTGGCAGACGGGTCAGTAATACGTGGATAATCTACCTCAAAGCCAGGGAAAACCGTAAGAAATTACGGCTAATCCCTGATGTGCTGATTCTATGCAAATAGAATTAGTAAAGATTTATCACTTTGAGAGGAGTCCACGTCCTATCAGCTAGTAGGTGTGATAATAGCGCACCTAGGCAATGACGGGTAGGCGGGGTGAGAGCCCGGCCGCCGACAAGGGAATTGAGAACGGTCCCTACTCCTACGGGAGGCAGCAGTCGAGAATCCTTCGCAATGCGCGAAAGCGTGACGAGGCGACACCGCGTGAAGGATGAAGCCCTGCGGGGTGTAAACTTCTTTTAACCGAGAAGAACTTTTGTGACTGTATCGGTTGAATAAGGGGCAGCTAATCACGTGCCAGCAGCTGCGGTAATACGTGAGCCCCAAGCGTTATCCGAATTTACTGGGCGTAAAGCGTTCGTAGGCGCTCCGATAGGTTTCTTATCAAATCTCCAGAGCTCAACTTTGGAATCGTAAGAAAAACCAGCGGAGTAGAGGATGTTAGGGGCTGATAGAACCTTTGGTGTAGGGGTGGAATCCGTTGATATCAAAGGGAATACCAAAAGCGAAGGCATTCAGCTAGAGCAATCCTGACGCTGAGGAACGAAAGCGTGGGCATGGAATGGGATTAGATACCCCAGTACTCCACGCCGTAAATGATGGACACTAGCTATTGGAAGTGTCGACCCTTTCAGTGGCGAAGCAAACGCGTTAAGTGTCCCGCCTGGGGAGTACGGCCGCAAGGCTGAAACTTAAAGGAATAGACGTGGATCCACACAAGCGGTGGATCACGTGGCTTAATTCGACGCTAAGCGAGGAACCTTACCAGGACTTGACATCTTAGTGAAAGCTTTCAGAAATGAGAGCCCTCCTTCGGGACACTAAGACAGGTGCTGCATGGTCGTCGTCAGCATGTGCCTTGAGGTGCTCCCTTAAATGGGGTAACATGCGCAACCCCTACTCTGTGTTACAAGTGTCACAGAGGACTGCCTATTTTTATGGAGGAAGGTGGGGATGACGCCAAATCAGCATGGCCCTTTGATGTCCTGGGCTGCACACGTGATACAATGGCTAGTATAGCGGGTCGCCAAGCCGTAAGGCGGAGCTAATCCCTTAAAACTAGTCTCAGTTCGGATTGAGGGCTGCAACTCGCCCTCATGAAGTCGGAATCGCTAGTAATCGCAGATCAGCCATGCTGCGATGAATATGTTCCTGGATCTTGTACTCGGGTGACTGGCAGCTTTATAAATTAGTTGGTTCAAATCCAACCTAGAAAATAGAGATTTCTAGAAGCAAAATTGCAGGATAAAATCGCGAGGTTTTATCTGAAGGGCAAAAGTAGCATCTCTTAGCTTGAATATTCGTTCAGGCACAATAGATTGACGATCCTGCGAGTACATGGAGAAGTCATCTCTAAGCATAATCTATTGTGTGCAGGAATATCGAGATGAGAGAGAAAGTTTATAGAGTGACCCAGTGAGATCTTGTGGTTTTTCTGATAGATGTTATAATAGTAACCAGAATCAGGAAAAAGTTAGAAGTAATTCTACCTCTATGAAATCACAAGAAGTCAGCAGAGCTCATAGTACTCGAAAGAGGAAGGAGCGAACTCAAACTTATGAAAAATTGCATCCTCAATATATCGTGGGGTTTATCGATGGAGAAGGATGTTTCTCGATCGGCATCTTCAAAGATAAGACAATGAGGCTTAACATAAATGTTAGGCCAGAATTAGAGATTGAACTTAGAGCTGATGATCGAGAAATACTTGAGAGGATAAGATATACATTGGGTTGTGGTTATGTATTTGACTGTAACTATGATCGATATGGTTGGTATCCACATGTCAAGTATAAGGTTTCTAAATTAGATGATTTAGTAAACATTGTGATACCATTCCTAGATAAATATCCCCCACAAGCGAATAAGGCAAATGTGTATAAATTGTTTAAAAAGGTGGTTTATAAGAAGATTAATAAGGAGCATTTGACAGAACAAGGCATTGACGAAATAAGGAAAATTCGCGAGGAAGCAAGGAAGTATATGAAAAAACAAAGTTTGGGAGCCGCTAGGATACGGGAAAACCGTTTGTCCAGTGGCGTAGGACGTAAAAAACGATCCTAATACTGCCCGTCACACCAAGAGAGCTGATAGTACCCGAAGCCCCTGGGTTCCCAGGGTTCAAGGTAAGGTCAGTGATAATGGTGAAGTCGTAACAAGGCACGCGTAGCGGAAGCTGTGCGTAGATCACTTAATTTTTTAAGTGTCGACTATGGTTGAAGATTGAGAATTCTGTTTTTAACTATAAGGTGTTAATCAAGTCATCTTAAAAATTGATTATTTATTAGTCGGAACAACTTTAAGAACTCATTTTAAAAAAAGCACAAAAGTGCTTTTTTTATCCACAAAATCATAATTGAAAATATGGATTTTAAACTATATAATTAAGATTACAAATGAATAATAAAACCAAAACCAATCTAGAAAAAGAAGGGGTATTATTTGGTACAGGTTTTTAGTTATGAAAAAGAAAAAAACTAATTATATTAATATAAAAGAATTACAAATTCTATTAAGGAAAAATAATTTTAGTTCTTCTTATTCATATATTATTAATTTGTTAAAAGAAAAAAGTATTAAAGGAGAAAAAATAGATGGAAAATGGCAGTTTGAGAGAAAATATATTCAAGAATTAATAAAAGAAAATAAAAAACCCAAATTAGTTATTAAATTATTTAGGAAAATATTTCCTAAGAAAAAATTAAGAAAAAAGGAAGTTATTTTACCTCTTTATTTTGGCTGGGGGATCAAGCTTGCTATTGGTAAGATCGAAGATAAAATTATTAGTCCCTTCAAAAACAAGACTCAATTTGTTGGATTGTTTATATTTATTTCTATTTTAGTTGTAGGTGCAGTAATGTTTTTTACAATAACGCCTATTATTGGCGTTACTTATACTTGGGTTCAGACTGATTGGGATGGGGGAGTAGACACAATCAATTATCCGTTACATCCAACCAATACTACTGGTTGGGAAAAATATTATTCAGCTACATCAGATATTAAAACAAGCACTTCTGGTCAGGTTACCTATAATACAGTGGCTACTGTTACAGCCAAATCAGCTACCCTGCCTACTGCTAAATATGATGCTCCTGTTGTTTATGACCCAACCAATGATAGGTTTTATAGTTTTGGAGGATATTACTTAGATGGCTCAAATGATCCTCAATATTTAACAGAAATTGTAGAATACGATCCTAATGGTGATTCTGCTACAACAAGTGGAATTGGTTCTTTAACAGTATCCTTAAGAGGTCATGCTGCAGCCTATAATCCAGATGATGGAGATATTTATATTTTTGGAGGACACACAAGTAGTGCTTATAATTTAAATATTTATAAGTTTGATCCTGGCTCGAAATCTAGCAATGTTACTGACACAGGACACGATATAAGCACACAAGGAAGAATATATGCATCAGTGGCCTATGCTGAAGATGTTAATAAGTTTTATTTATTTGGAGGATATTATTTAGATGGTTCTAATAATCCTCAATATACAGACGAAATTATAGAATACAATCCTTCTACTGGAGCGACTAGTGCTATTACTGCTGGAAGTCTTCCGGCCATTAGTGCTACTAGTGCCGTATATTATCCCACAGATGAACAGATTTATATTTTCGGTGGTTATGATTCTGATGCTGGAGATTATTCTCAAAATATTTATGAGTTTGACCCAACAAGCGCTGCAAGTGGAGCATCAGACACAGGAGATGATTTGCCATCAAAAAGAGCCTATACAACAGCTTCTTATTATGATAGTTTTGGAGATGGTGTTATTGATAGAATGTATATTTTTGGTGGATATAGGTTATCAGGAGACACATCGGATTATCTAGATGAAGTAGTTAAATACACTGGTTCTGGAAACGCAACAGCATTAACAGAGGTCTTAGTAAAACAATTAAAAGGAGCTTCTGCATCCCTAGATACTACAGATGGGCAGATTTATATTTTTGGAGGATTTGATGGTAATGGTTCTGCTTTTTCTGATGCGATTTATAATTATAAGTTATATTTTGGTCCATTGGTTTCTTCCCCCTTTAACACAACTGATCCAGCAGTAGTGTTGAGTAGTATGAAGTGGTCAGAAACACTTCCTTCTGGGACTACAATTTTATTTCAAGTAAGGACTGCTAGCAATAATGATAATAGCACGCCAGCAGATTCATCAGACGATACTCCAAATTCTTACACTGATTGGTGCGGTCCAGATAATGGTGGTGGGGGTTGTTCAACAACAACATATTTTACAGATAACGCTGGAGGAGAGGCCATTGATGATTTATTAAAAGATGCATCAGATGATCATTGGATTCAATATAGGGTATATTTGGTAAGTGATTCATTGAATAATTCTCCAACCTTAGCTGATACTACAATGACTTATGTTATTAACACTGCTCCAAGCGTTAGTTCAGTAACGGCTGATCAGGCCAATGGTATGTCTGCTGACGGAGATGTTGATATTACTTATGACTCTTCAGATGCAGAAGAATCAACAGCTACGATTGCGACTTTTTATGATATTGGAATTACTTTAAATGGAGACATTACAGCAGGCGACACTACAGTTACTCTCTCAGATGCTAGTGAACTTGCAAACTCTGGAACAATATTAATTGATTCAGAAGAAATTACATATACAGGTAAGAGTAGTAATGACTTAACAGGATGTACTCGAGGGGCTAATAATACAATGTTTTATAAAACAAGCCATACTTCTGGAGCTACGGTTTGGGGCAAGGCCATTAATGTTTCTGGAGATGTTGGGGCAGGCGTATCAGTGGGAGCTAGTAAGTCAATTACATGGGATCCAAGTGATGATTTAGATGGTATTTATTTGGCCAATACTGTAAAGATAAAAGTTTTAGCTAATGATGGCAATGCTGCCAGACAAGTGGGTTCAGCAGATTCGTCTAATTTAGATTATTTTGATGTTAAAGATCCCATAGAAGGGAATACAGGAGCCGGAGCAACTGGCGTTGATATTAACGGTAACTCATTAACAAGCTTGGGCAATGATAAGGTTAGTTCTACAAGCCCAACTGTGAATCTTTCTGCAACAGATGATACAACATTATATGTAATTCAGTCTAATGATGGGACCTTTGATACTGAGACATATAGTTCATATAGTTCTTCAATAACTGGTGATTTAGGAGATGCTTGTCCTGATCAAGAATATGGTTGTTCTAAAACAATTTATATTAAATTTAAAGATGATTATAATAATGAAAATAATAATTCAGGGTCATTTTTTACAGACACAGTAACATTAGACACTAATGCTCCAGCAATTCCAGGCCATGCATTTATTCAAGATGTTTCTAATGCAGAAACTAGTGAGTGGCGGTTATTTATTACATGGGACAAAGCAACAGAATCTGACTGGATTAGATATGAAATTCAGAGATCTACTGACGGAGTTTCCTTTAGTCCTCATCCAACAAGTCCGACGATTACTGATATAGATTTAAACTATCTTCTTGATTCTGGATTAAGTCAAGGACAAACATATTATTATAAAATAAGATCTGTAGATGATATTATTAATAATTCTGATTATTCAACCACAATAAATCAAGAAGCTGGAGGAAATCCTGTAGATGTTTCTGCTCCAGAAATTAGTAATGTGGTTGACGGAACACCAACCACTAGTTCGGTTACTATTACATGGGACACTAATGAGTTGGCCACTTCTACTGTTGTTTATTCAACTGATTCTGGTGTTCCTGGTGGATCATCAACTCAAGGAGTTAGTGGTTATGGTACTTCGCATTCGGTTACTTTAACTGGCTTAAATCCTTCAACAACATATTATTATAAAACTAGGTCAGCTGACCCTTCTACTAATACTTCTGATTCTGCTATTGGTAATTTTACAACAGCTACTCCTGATTCAACAGGCCCAGTAATTTCAAATATTAGTGCCGGTACATTAACAGAGGATTCAGCCACTATTACGTGGACCACTGATGAGGCAGCTACTTCTTTTATAGAGTTTTCTACTTCATCTGGATTTAGCACAGGAACTATTCAAGGAAGTTTTGATTATGAAACCTCGCATTCGGTTGTTCTAAACGGTTTAAGCGCTTCTACGCAATATTATTATAAAGTGAGGTCTTCTGACTCTACTGGGAATGAAACAATTTCTAGTGAAAATAGTTTTTCAACCACAGCCTCAACCTCTGATGTAACAGCTCCAATTATTTCTAATGTTGCTAGCTCAAATATTGCCTATAATACAGGAAGAATTACATGGACAACCAATGAAGCATCAACATCATATGTTGAGTTTGGAACATCTACGTCTTATGGAAGAATGTATGGACAAGCAGAATATGTGACCTCACATACTGTTGATTTACCATTAGATTTATTACCAGCAACCACTTATAATTATAGGGTTCGTTCTATTGATTCGGCAGGTAACGAAGGAATGTCTGGTAATTATACCTTTGAAACCTCTGCTTCACCTAGTGACAGCACAGCTCCTGTAATATCAAATATTGTGATTGGCAACCCAGATACAACTTCTGTGACTATTACATGGACAACAGATGAGGTTGCTGATTCTTATATTGGGTATTCTGAATCATCAGGTGTTTATTCTCATGAGCAAGGAACTCCGGCAAGGGTTACTTCACATTCAGTAGATTTAGTTGGCTTAGACCCAGGTACAACTTATTATTTCCAAGTTAAATCCAAAGATCCAAGTGGAAATCAAGCATTAGATGCTAGCCATCAGTTTACCACTGACTCTTCAGGTTCTAGTCCGCCAGTAATTTCTGATATTCAAATTATAGATGTTGGTTCTAATACAGCTACTATTACATGGACAACTAATAAGTCTTCTACCTCATTTGTGGAATATGGATTTGATTCTAATTATGGAAACACTCAAGGACAATATGATTCAGTAACAAGTCATTCAGTAACATTAAATGCTTTAGCCTCTGATGCTACTTATCATTTTAGAGTAAGATCAACTGATTCTAGTGATTTAGAAAAGGTAAGTACAGATGATACATTTACTACTGATTCGGCAGAAGATATTACTCCGCCTGTTATTAGTGCGGTTTCATCTGGTAGCCTTGCGCTTAATTCAGCGACTATTACATGGACAACCAATGAAAATACAGACAATATTGTTTTGTATGGAATAGCTACTGATTCATTAGATTATGTGGCTGGGAATAACACAGATTCTGCAACTTCTCACTCAGTAGATTTAGCTAATCTTTCTTCAGGTACGATTTATTATTATCAGGTTCAATCTAGGGATTCTTCTGGTAATACTCAAACTGATAATAATTCTGGGAGCTATTATTCTTTTACAACAACAGCTGATACTACTGGTCCGACCATTGAAAACATTGCTCATCCAGTAGTTGATAGAAATTCTGTTACTATTACATGGGATACCAATGAATCATCTACTTCTCAAGTAGAGTATGGTACAGATTCAGGATTGTCTGGTTCGTCGACAACTATAGAGGTAACTGATTTGAGAACAGATCATAGCGTTATTGTTTCTGGATTGACCTCTGCTACTCAATATTATTATCGTGTTATATCTAAAGATTCTTCTGATAATCCAACAACTTCTAGTATTGGTAATTTTACAACCTCTACTGCCTCTGAAGACGTAACAGCTCCGGTTATTTCTAATACAACAACGTCTAACACAACAATGACCAGTGCTACGATTACATGGACAACTGATGAAGCTGGCAATTCTATTGTTGATTACGGAACTACAACAGGACTGGGTTATTTGAGCGGTGATGTTGATGCTTCCACAACCTCGCATTTGGTAACATTAAGTGGTTTATCTGCTGATACAACATATTATTATCAAGTAAGAACTCAAGATGATGTTGGTAATTCTACACCTGATGATAATTCTGGAAGTTATTATTCTTTTACAACAACAGCTGATACTACTGGTCCTGTGATTTCTAGTGTTAGTGCAGATGTTCCTGCTGATGATGCTGTTTCTATTGTTTGGACAACTGACGAGGACTCTACGACTCAAGTTTATTATGGCATTGATACTAATTATGGTTCATCAACTACGCTGGATTCTAATTATACAAAAATTCACTCATCTGCTCTTAGTAGCCTAACATCAGAAACAACATATTATTACAAGGTAGAATCTACAGATTCAGCAGGCAATACAACTACAGATGATAATTCTGGTAATGGTTATAGCTTTGTTACAGAGCAAGCTCATGCTGTTGTTGGCAGAAGAGTGACAATATATGTTCCAGAAACCGTTGATACAGATACATCAGCTCCTTCAATTAATAATTTAGTAGTGGATTCAGTGGCTAGGTCAACAGCTAAGATTACGTGGAATACAAGCGAGAATTCTACCAGTTTGGTTGAATATGGAACAACAGAAGAGTATGGAAGTATTGCTGGTGATTATAATGCCGATGATATGGAGCATGAAGTTGATTTAAGTAGTTTGTTTTCAGGAACTAAGTATTATTTCCGAGTAATATCTCAAGATATTTCAGGCAATAAGACAATTAGCGAACAATATGATTTTGTTACAGAAAGTGCTCTTGTAGATACAGAGGGAATAGAAACAGAAGAGCAAACTTTAATAGAGCAAGTTATTGCTATGTTTGAAAGGTTTACTAGTCCAAATTCCTTTGCTTCAGTATCTAAGGCACTAGAAGAAGTAGCTCAGAGAATTATATCTGCTCCAATTATTGCTAGTGATTTTTTAACAATTATACCAGGACAAGATTCTGTAGAGATTAAATGGGTTACTGATAAAAATGCTAATAGTTTAATAGGTTATGTTGCTGAAGACTTGTATAATCCTTCATTGGATAATCCATATTTAATTACTGTTGGCGATTCTGGAGAAATGACAACTGATCATAGTGTAAATATCAATGGCTTAGAATCAGACACTCTTTATCATTTTGTTGTAATATCAGACCCAGAGGTTGGTCCAGGTGCTAAGAGTGAAGATAGAACATTTAGAACTAATCCAGTAAGACCTGAGATTATTAATTTAAGACTAGCATCTAGAACTGAAGATTCAGCTACATTTGCCTGGGATACAAATATATTGACAAGGTCTGATTTAGAATATACAAATTCAGTTACTGGAGAAATACTAACTCAAGGAGAGATTGTATTTAAAAAATCTCATGAATTTGAATTACAAAATCTTAGTCATGGAACTTCTTACGAGTTAGTTTTAAATGTTATTGATGAATATGGAAATCAAGTAAGTTCTCCAACTGTTAATTTTACCACCTCTGCCGATCAAGTAGCTCCAGAAATATTACAAGTTAATACAGACTCTACATTATATCCAGGCAAAACAACAAAAATTCAGACTATAATTTCATGGAAATCAAACGAGCCTGCAAAAGGTCAGGTATTTTGGCAAGAAGGTATTGCTGATGGTGTGCCAGTTCAAGCAGGACTACAAGAAGAAGTTTATGGTGTAAGTCATATATCTGTTATTACTAAATTTAAACCAGCTACTGTTTATAAGTTCTGGATTGAAGCTGAAGATTCTTTTGGAAATAAATCTGTAAGCAAGAACTTTACAATTCTTACACCAGAAAAGACAGAAACAGTATTTGAAATGATAGTTGATAATTTACAAGAAACTTTTGGCTGGACCAATATGTTTAAATGAAAAAACCATTAATTTCAACTAAAAATCTTAAGGTTATTTATAATCTAGGGAAACAGAATGAGGTTAGAGCTCTAGATGGGGTTAGTATTGATATATATCCAGAAGAATATATTGTATTTTTAGGTCCTTCAGGATGTGGTAAATCTACATTGCTTTACTCAATACTTGGTTTACAGAAACCAACTTCTGGAGAGGTTTATATTGAAGGAAGGCCAATGTCTGATTTTACAGAAAAAGAACTAGATGACCATAGAAGATTAAAATCAGGTATTGTATTCCAATCATTTCATTTAATCTCTACTTTAAGCGTTTTAAGTAATGTTACCTTACCCCAGGTGTTTAGATCGGGTAATGTTGGTAAAAGAAGAAAAGCAGCCATGGAATTATTACAGAGATTTGAAATTGATTCACAAGCTCATAAGCCCCCAACATCTTTATCTGGCGGACAAATGCAAAGAGTAGCTATTTCTAGAGCATTAATCAATAACCCACCAATGTTATTTGGAGATGAGCCAGTTGGTAACCTAGATACTGAATCAGCTAAGATAGTTATGGAGCATTTTGAAAAGATTAATGAACAAGATAAAAAAACAGTTCTTTTAGTAACCCATGACCCAAGGTATATTCAATATGCTCATAGGGTTTATTATTTAAATGATGGAAAAGTAATTAGAGAGATTAAAAATCCAAAGAAGACCCAATTAGTTCCTGACGAGCAAAAAGTTCAGATATTTACTGAATTAGACGAATTAGCCCAAATGCATCCATATGACAGACCAATAGATTTAAAACCAAAAGCTTTAGCATATTATTTAACCCAGTCTTTAACCAGAGAACAACAAAAAAGACTTGAAGACAATATTAAAGAACTATTAAACAATAGAATTAATATACATGAATATTTTAGAAAGCTAGATAAACCAATTGAAAGCGGGGGAGTTGGTCTTTATAAACAAACCGCTGAAACCATTGCTCGTAAAACAGAGAACCTTTTGAAAGAAGTTAAGGAGTTTAAGAGAGGGCTAATGAGGGTAAGCCAACCTTCAGAAGAAGCAAAATTAGTGGCCAGATTAAGAGAGTTTATTTTAGAAGAGTTTGGAGGTCAGATTACTATGCATCAATTACAAAGATTAGATAAAGCAATATCTAAGAGAATTGTTGGAATAGTTAATAAAAAGAAGTTTCAGCAAGAGCTTGATAAACCATTTGAAAAAGGAGGAGTTGGTCTTAATAGGAGTACGTCTAGAACATTTATGCGAAAAATAGAAGCATTATTAGCGCAAGCAAAATAGTATGTTATATATAGATTTATTAAAATTATCAACAAGGATGTTTAAGACAAGAGCTGCTAGAACTTGGCTTACTATTGCTGGGGTTGGAGTTGGTATTGGCGCTGTATTGTTCTTAGTTGGTTTAGGATATGGTATTCAAGGTATGGTCTTAGAACAAATAGTTACTGACGAAGCATTATTAAGCTTAACTGTTTTTACCCCTGATCCTGAAAACATTAAATTAAATCCTGAGGTTGCTCAAAGTTTTAATACTTTTGATGAGGTAGATGATGTTTCTCCTTTAGCTGCCTTACCTGGTCAAATAGAATTAGACGATTTAAATGCTAATGTTACTATTAAGGCCATTAATCCTACGTATTTTAGATATGGGGGAGTAAAGATTATAGAAGGAGAAAAGATAGGGCAAGACAATAGCATAGTAGTCTCTGAGGCAATAATTAAGTTATTTAATATAGAAGATTATCAAGGGATTATTAATAAGGAAATTGTTGTTAGTATAAGTGGTTTAAATGAGGAACAATCATTTGAGGGAGCATACAATGTTGTTGGTGTAGTTGAGGGTCCACAAAGCGTGTTTATATATTTTCCTTTAAAAGACCTAGAAAATTCTTTTGAAATTACTCAATACGAAGAAATAAAAGTTAAAGCTACAGATGGAAAATATTTAGAGTTTTTAAAAGAACAAATTATTTCTGGAGGATATCATGTTTCATATTTGGGGGAAACAATAGAAGAAGCTAATAAAATATTTGGATGGATTAGAATTGCTTTAGGATTTTTAGGAGCAGTAGCATTATTTGTTGCTGCTATTGGAATGCTTAATACAATGGTTGTAGCCTTACTAGAAAGAACTCAAGAAATTGGAATTATGAGAGCTATTGGTGCGTCTAGGAAAGATATTAAATTATTATTTATTCAAGAAGCAACCATTATGGGGTTTTTGGGAGGGTTGGCAGGAATTATTATTGGTATGGTTTCAGGAAGATTATTTAATTGGTTTTTAAATATTTTAGCAGCTGCTTTTGGAGGTAAGCCTGTAAATATATTTGCATTTCCAGCTTGGTTTGTAGCAACAATTATCATTGTTTCTACAATTCTTGGTTTTGTGTCAGGCTTTTTCCCAGCTAGAAAAGCTTCAAAACTTGATCCTTTAGAAGCACTAAGATATAAATAATATATATGAGAGACTTAAAAATAAAAGCACAGATGTTAATAGTCGGATTTGCCCTTGGTTTAAGTGTGGCTGGTTTTTATTTAATTGCTACAGGTAATCTTCCGTTTATCAAAGCCGCAGGCGTAGGAACAGGAGCAGCAGACATTAATGCAAAATATCATGATGGATATGCTACGTCTTTAACCGCAGGAGCTAGCAAGGTATATGTTTCAGATGGAAGCAATTATTTACCTGATTCTACTGTAGATTCAGGGGCGATTGTTAATGGGAGCGTGACTAGTACTGATATTGCCAATGGAACTATTGTCAGCACAAATATATCAGATGGTGCTACTTTAAGTGAGATATTAGACGACGATGGAGCAGGCTCAGGATTAGATGCTGATACTCTAGATGGAAGTCAGGCTAGTGCCTTTTTTCAAAATGTAAGTTCTGCCTGTATATCTGAAGGAACAGCTAACTCTAATAAGACAGGGCAACAAATATGTGTTGATGCTGGTTATGATTTTTGTACGCTCGCTGTTTCACATATTTCTAATTGTACTGGTGATACAATTATTTCTTGTCATATAACTGATGTAGGACATTCTTCAATTGTTGGAAGTGCAACATGTATAAACCTATATTAATGTGATAAAAAATATATTTTATTGCCAATCTAGGCTTTTTTTGATATAAACTATATATCGGGCGTATAGCTCAGTTGGCTAGAGCGCACCCCTGATAAGGGTGAGGTCCCAAGTTCGAATCTTGGTACGCCCACCATGGGCCTGTGGCTCAGCTGGCTAGAGCGCCTCATTTGCAATGAGGAGGTCGGGAGTTCGAGTCTCCCCAGGTCCACAAGATTGATTATTAAATATTATTAAGATATAATATTTATATATGAAGAAATTTAATAAAGAAGCTAAATCATTTGTTCTAGGTTGTTGTTTTACAGCAACTATTTTAATTGTTTATCTTTTTTTTACTAATAATCTTCCTTTCATGAGAGCCGCGGGCGTAGGAACAGGAGCAGCAGACATTAATGCAAAATATCATGATGGATATGCTACGTCTTTAACCGCAGGAGCTAGTAAGGTATATGTTTCAGATGCAAATGGATATCTTCCGCAAGTTGTTCCTACTGGAATGATCAGTATGTTTGATACAAATTGTCCTTCTGGTTGGACGCGTGTAACTGCTTTAGATGGTAAGTTTTTAGTTGGTGGTAGTAGTTATAGTGCAGCAGCTGGTGGTTCAGATTCAATAACCTTAACTACGAGTAATATGCCCGCTCATACTCATACAGGGACTACTGCTTCTAGTGGGGCTCATACGCATAATCTCGAAATTAAGGGTAGTTCTTGGCCAGGATCACAAACAAAGTTATTTTCGAAAGAGGACGATGCGCATATAGTAGATGAGGCTACTGGAGAAGCCGGCGCCCACACCCACACCTTCACAACAGATTCTACAGGAAGTGGAACTGCCTTTGACAATCGTCCAGCTTATGCCACTATTGTAATTTGTAAAAAAGATTAAATTAATAAAAAAAGAAGTTTTCCACATTCTTTTTTTTTATTCTATTGTATAATATATTAATAAACTAAAGGTCGCTTTATTGACTTAAATATATAAAAGTATGGCAGATTGGTTATCATCTTCAACAGAAAGCCTTTCAAGTTTAGAAGCATTTGGCAGGGGAGTATTAGAATTTCTTCCTTTATTAATTGCTGCTTTAATTGTTTTCATTATTGGTTGGTTAATATCAGCCGGTGTTGGAAAATTGTTTGAAGGCATTCTAAAGAAATTACAATTAGATAAGCTTTTTAAAGCTAAGAAATGGGATCAAGCTTTAGAAAAAGCAGAATTTTCAGGTGGGCCTTCTGAATTTATTGGAGGTCTTATTAAGTGGATTCTAATAATTGTGTTTTTATCAATTTCAGTTGAAATATTAGGTTTAACACAATTTGGATATTTCTTAAACGAAACAGTTTTAAAGATTTGGATACCAAATATATTAGCTGCAATATTAATTTTTGTTGCTACAGTTATTGTTGCAGGTTTTGCTGAAAAATTAATCAAAGCAAGTTTACATGGTGCTAAAGTAGAGCATGGTAAATTAGGTGCAACTATTGTTAAATGGTTAATTTGGGTTTTTGGTATTTCTGCAATTCTTGTTCAGTTTAATATTGCTATTGCCGACGAAGTAGTAACCACTATATTTGGAGGAATTGTGGCCTTTATAGTTATTGCAGGTGGACTTGCATTTGGTCTTGGTGGCAAGGAGGTTGCTGCTGATATCTTAAAAGGATTAAGAAACAAATTAAGATAAGTTATAAACACTTGACATGGTTTTATAATTTGTTAGAATCATACGCACAGATATGAATACAATGAACAATCAAGAAATCCAGAAAGGGAAGCGGTAATTTGTTTTGAATATATTCAAAAAACCGCTTACTCTTAAAGCGGTTTTTTGATCAGAAACGGAATGGACATTAACAATTAGATAAAAGAAGCTTGTATAGGAAATTGAGGTAATTTTTATTAAAGCAAATGGTGGATGCCTTGGGACCGGAAGGCGACGAAGGACGTGGCGTGGCTGCGATAAGTTTCGGTGAGGTGCCTAGCAACCTTTGATCCGGAAATGTCCGAATAGGGAAACCTTACAAAGGTAATACTTTGTAGATGCCGATCTAATTGGCATAGCAATACCTGGGGAAGTGAAACATCTCAGTACCCAGAGGAATAGAAAACAAAATGTCTTTGACATCCATTCCTTTAGTAGCGGCGAGCGAAAAAGGAAATAGCCCAAAATCAT